>Ga0351854_1010_pt1 | contig 44519 bp, 40 predicted proteins | sample BONcelHFGM3001C9_FD_206793 | JGI IMG/M metagenome (GOLD analysis project Ga0351854, IMG submission 206793) | Enriched cells from coal bed in the Powder River Basin, Montana, United States - BONCAT cells FGM rep2 HSBNCT.FGM.300.1.C9 ...
GGCGCCCGCGGGCAGGTTCGGCGCATAGCTGAGTGCGAGCCCGCCCGTGGTGAACACGGCGCAGAGAATGGAGGACAGGATCATGATGCGGCCCATGGAATGAGCCATCTGCCCGGCCACGGCCACGGGCAGGGTGAGCAGGGCGATGACCAGCACAATGCCCACCACGCTCACAAGCAGAACCACGGTGAGCGCGGTGAGGCACAGAAGAAGCAGGTACAGTGCTTCTACACGCAGGCCGCGCGCGCGCGCGAATTCCTCGTCGAAACAAATGGCGGTGAACTGGTTGAAGAACAGAATGCCCAGGCCCACCACGAAGATGTCCAGCACCACCACCATCCACAAATCCGCGTTCGTGACCATGAGAATGTTTCCGAACAGGTAACTCATGAGGTCCTGGCTGTACCCGGGCGTGCGTGCGATGACGAGCACGCCCGCGGCCATGCCCACGGCCCACAGGGCGCCGATGATGGTGTCCTCGCGCTCGCGCGCGCGCAGACTCACGAATCCGATGATAAAGGCCGCGAGCAGGGCCGCGAAAACAGCCCCGTACACGGGCTGCAGCCAGGTCCAGCCGTGCACCTTGTTAAGGTAATTGGCCGCGCCCAGGCCACCCAGCACGCAGTGCGAGATGCCGCCGGCGATGTAGCCGATGCGGCGCATGGTCACGTACGTGCCCACCACGCCGCAGGCCACGCTGGCCAGCAAGCCCGTGGCGAGGGCGTATTGCATGAACCGGTAATTGGCCACCGCGTCCAGGAATTCGCTCATTGGCAATCGCCTCCCGGGCAGGAATCGTGGTGGCGCACCATGCGCATGCCCAGGCCGCAGAGTTGGCCGATGGTGCTTTCATCCACATCGCTCGTGTCATGCACCTGTACATCCTTCTGAACGCACACCACACGCTTGACATACCGGGAAACGAACCACAGGTCATGCGACACCAGAACCATGGCCATGCGCTCGTTCATCTGGCCGAGCAGTTCATACAGTTGCGCGGCCACATCCGAGTCCAGGCTGGCGGTGGGTTCGTCCAGCAGGAGGATATCGGGTTCGGCCACCAGGGCGCGGGCGATGAGCACGCGCTGGCGCTGGCCCCCGGACAGGTCCGAGAACGGGCGTTTCCACAAGTCGGCGAGGTCCACCTCGCGCAGGGCGGCGCGGGCCGCTTCGCGGTCCCGCGTGGTGTAGGCCCCCAGGCCCGCACCGCGGCGGCCCAGGCGGCCCATGAGCACCACGTCCAGCACATGCACCGGAAACTGCACGTCTGCAAATGTATATTGGGGCACGTAGCCCATGCGCGACCGCGCGCGCTTGGGGGGCTGGCCGAACACCCGCACTGTGCCGGACAGGGGATGCAGCAGACCAAGAATAAGTTTGAGGATCGTGGATTTGCCGCTGCCATTCGGGCCCACGATGGCCACGAATTCGCGCTCCAGGATGTCGAGATTCACGTTGCGAAGCACCGGGTCGCCGTTAAAAGCGAAAGTGACTCCGGCCATGGACACGGCCAGTGAGTCAGCCGTGTGATGGTTTTTGCTGTCTGGGGCCATAATGCCTCCGGGCGTGGATCAATGCTGCATACTTTGTTTGATTTTTTCCGCCAGGTTCTGCATGTTGCCGATGTACTCCTCGGCGAGCGGGTCTATGGGCACAACGGCGCCGCCGATTTCCCGGGCCACGCGCTCGGCGCTTTTCCGGGAAAACTGAGGCTGCACGAAGATAACGCGCACATTGTCCCTGCGCGCCTGGCGGATCAGAGCGTCCAGGGCGCGCGCCGTGGGTTCCTTGCCACCAGTTTCCACGGCAGCCTGTTCCAGCCCGTAGGCGCGGGCGAAATACCCGAAAGCCGGGTGAAATACATAAAAGCGCTGCCCCTTGAAAGGTGTCAGGGTGTCGGACAAGATCTTGTCCAGGGCCTCGAGTTCGGCGTTCAGCGCGTCTTTGTTTTTCTGGTATTGGGCTTTGTTGTCCGGGTCAATTTCCGAAAGCATATCGGCTGTGTTGCGGGCCATGGCCAGGGCGTTGGCAGGGTCCAGCCAGATGTGCGCGTCCATTTCGCTTGTGTGGCCCATTTCGTGTTCCTGGCCGTGTGCGGGCGCTTGGCCGCGCTTGACGCCGTTTCCCATGTCCACAATTTTCAGGTTGCGGTTCTGCCCCCTGATTTTTTTGATGACTGCATCTTCAAAAGGGATTCCAATGGTGAAGAAGAGATCGGCCTGGCTGAGCTGAGCGAGTTGTTTGGGCGTGGGCGTGTAGGTGTGGGGCGACTGGCCCGGCGCGATCAGCACCTGTGTTTCCACGCGCCCCGCGGCAATGCGATCCACAAAAAATTTCTGGGGCGGAATGCTCACGAAAACAATGGGCTTACCGCTTGTTTTTTTTGCGCCCGCGCAGGACGCGAGCAAGCCGGCGGCCATAAACAGAGCCATGAACAGGGATGCGGTGCGGAGTTTGTTTGTCATTGGGCGTCCTTCCTTGTCTGCTTGCGGCTGTTGCCTGTGTGGCCGCACACGAGGTGCACTTCATGGCAATTGGAGCATTTTTCCAGCAGGTGATCGCTCATGAATTCCTTCCAGTGCGATTTCTGGCTTGGGCTGAGCTGGCCGGTTCCGTTGCACAGGGGGCATACATTATTAAGGGCCGCAAGCACGGCTTCACGGATAAATTCGCTGCGGTTGGGTACGTTACTGATAGCGTCCACCAGGGCGGCGTTTGCTTTGAACGTGATGACCTGCTGCTTGTTTTTGCCCATGGCCTCAGATCCCCAATCTCTAATATCCCGGATTGAATAAACGGACAGAGCGATACAGGCATCGTATTACACTGTAATACTCTTGTCAACAGGCCAGGGCGCGGCCTGGTTCCCGGATAAAGAAAATCCCGGAACGGGATTCAATTGCTGGAAGTAAACTGTTTAAACAGGGCGGCGGGGTCTACGCTGAAGGATGTGCGCGTGGGGTGTTCATGGCCCGGGTCGTCGCCCCAGGGGTCAAGGTTTAGCGCCACCTCTTTGCGGGTCAGGGGGATGCGCATCCACTGGCCCGTGGAGAACAATTCGGCCTGTTGGAAAATGTGCGGGGAATTGGGGAAAGCCACGGCATCAATCTGGCCCTGGGGTGTGATGGCGTAGGATACGGGATTGCGGGAATCCATGATATGGGCGTGAATGAACGAAGATCCAAAGTCGCAGACCACACGGCCCCTGAGATCTTTATGCTTTTCGTCGTAAGCCCTGTTGTCGCCGAAGACCTCGTCGCGCTGGACCTCTCCGGGTTCGGGGAACGAGCCCATGGATGCCATGAACGGGGTCTGGATATTGGTTGTGCCCCCGGGCAGGGGGATGCGCCGGCCATTGATTATCATGAAGTGTGCGTCGCCCCAGGGCACCTGGATATCTTTGTAAAATACGCGCAGGTTGTCGGCTGTTATCTTGAGTTCATTGAGGTAAATGAGCATTTCATTTAAGGTTGGCGTGTAATTTTCTGGGAACCAGGGCAGGGACGTATTTCTGCGCAGAATAAACATGGCGGTCATGCCGGGCTGGTCGATATCGGCGCGCGCGTTCCAGTCCCGCAGCATGCGGTCGAGGCGTTTCACATCATCCGAAAGTTTCAATGCTCCCAGATCCTGGGCATACATCTGCCAGCCGCGTTTCAGGGCCTGGATAAAGTGCAGAGATTCAATGGACAGAGTGTTGAATGCCAGTTTTGCTCGCACATCGTCCAGGCTGCGGATGGAGCGCGAGCAGGACAATTCGCGCATGAGCAGCCCGCGGGCAGAGGAATCCACGCGCTCGGGCACCACATGAAAAGGGATCCAGCCGGGCCGCTTGGGGTCATGGTCGCATTCGGTGGCGTACCAGGGCGCATCGTTGGCGCTGCGCACCACGCCCCCGCGCGGGTTGAGGTAATACGGCAGTTGATAATCCGGGTCGCCCAGCATCCACACGCCGTTCGTCCATTCGTTAAGCAATGACCAACCCGGCACAGGCGCGCTGGAGTCGGCTTTGTGCAAGGGGTTGATATCCCCGTGGCGCACGGGAACGCGCCCCACCCACAGGTAGGAAATGTTTCCGTAATCATCGCCCAGCACAAAGTTGCGCATGGAATACAGGGGCTCGCGGTTGAGGTGGTAGTGGTCGTAAACGGAATCGAGCCAGGGCAAGCGCAGGCGCTTGGTTATATATTTGATGGGCGCGTCCAGATCCATGGCCGTGTCCAGAACAGAAACCTGCAGGGCATAGCCGTACTCGGATCTTTCAGGGCCCGGAGGATAATTCCAGACCCAGCCGTGGCGTGTATAAAACAGCGTGACAGGCAGATCCTTCATGTGCCGGATTTTAATGCTGATTGTTTTGCGCTGCATGGGGACCCATTCGTCGCCCACCTGGTACATATCGAATTTATCGGGATGGATTTTCTCCATAAAAACATCGGCGGCATCCGGCTTGTTACGTGTAAAGGCAACGCCCACATGCCCGCCGCGGCCCGCCGCGAAAAAAGGGCCTGAGAATAAACCAAACACGGTTTTGCCCGGCGTTTCCATATGCGCCAGGTGCTGGGCGCCGGTCCAGGGGTTGTGCAGGTCTCCGTACACAATGGACGCATGTTCCCTGACCAGGTCCGGGCCAATGCCCATGGCGTTGGAGCCGTGCTGCTTGATGCGTTCGTAGGACGCCTGGCCCTGGGTGCCCAGTTCTTCATCCGTCATATTGCTCAGCGCACCTTCGCCGTTAATATACAGGTCCAGAGCCACGATATCCTGCGGGGTGATGGGGCCGAACCCGCGGATAACATCGCCTCTGTCCACGCCCCCAATAGCGAAGTAGCGTTTGTCAAACGCGCCACTGGCTTTGGTTTGCTCAATGTAATCATTGAACCCCGCGGCAAACGCGCACAACTGGGTCTGGATATCCTCGGGCAGGGAACGCCACTGGCCGGCCAGCTCGTAATATCCCAGGGCCTGTGATTGGATGTCGTTCTGCACCAGGTCCATGTTGAGCATATCCGCAGACTGCTGGTAAAATTCGGACAGGCGGCCCCGCGCTCTGATGATGCTGAACACGTAGTCATAGGCCCCGTCCTCGGCTTCCGCCCGCCCAAGCCCGTACATGGCCGCGTCCGGGCTGTCTGCGAAGATGTGCGGAATCGCGTACTTGTCTCTCAGAATCTCAACATTCTGTTTTGCCGCAAGCCCGGGCCGCGCCCAGGCGCACGTGAAACATACGGCAAGCAACATTATGAATATTAACCGCATCGTGGTGTGATGCCGCATGGTGCCCTCCGGGACGGTGTTGCGTTGTATGAGAGATGATTAATGCGAAAAAACTCAGCGCCTCCAACCCTTTGGCTATCAAGGGTTTCCAGCTTGTTCCGTCCATGAAGGACTCCATAGGTTCATGGGGAAACCTATTATTGTAGTAGGATAGTAATCCGGAAAAAAAAAGCAATATCGTGGAAACATGGAAATATGCGCCAGGATATTAATGGTCCCGTATCATCGGAAATTGGATTTCAGCGTTCGCCGAAAACCTGGGCCGTGTAGATTTCAAAGGATGCGCCCTGCTTCCAGGCGTCCTGGTCCAGGCTGGCTTTAAGCGAAAGCTGGGACAGCATTTCTTCGCGGGTCCAGCCCTGTTCGGGCGCCACCTGGGGCAGGAACGTGGCCCCGCGCCCGTTCTTGCGCATGATAACCCCGTGGCGGCCCACTTGGATTTCTTCATATGAGCCCACAGGCTCGGGCGCGCTTAATACGGATATTTCAATCGTTATGGAATCAAGCTCGTCCGGGGCTACTGGCGGAAATCGCGGGTCCTGCACCGCGGAGATGAGTGTCTGGCGGGACACGATTTCATAGAGCGGGGTGTCATTTTCAAAGTGTCCCATGCATCCGCGTAGCTCCCCATCTTTTTTTAATGTCACAAACACGCCGCGCTTGGTTTCAAGGTTAGGGCCATTGCTTGAAAATGCGGGGGGTTTGCCTGTGCGGATGAATGTTTCCAAAGATTCGCGCGCGATTTTGAGCAGCGCTGTCTGGTCCTGGGAGTCCAGTTCACCGGGGTAACCGGGCCGTGCGGCTTGGCTTTCGATCTGGCGCGCGAGTGCTGCTTCAGCCTTTTGATTGGTTGCGTGGGAATCCGTGAACGCCACGGCTGCGTAGCCCACCACCCCGCGTTCGGGGTCGTCGTATCCGGCCGTGTCTTTGCTGTCCGCGTACTGGAGCAGCGTGGCCTGGTCCGCGCCCAGGGCGCGGGCCGCGCGCATCACAACCTGCACCGCGCCGCGTCCGCACATGCGCCGGCCCGTGGGGTCGGCTTCCATGAGTTTGCCCAGGGCCGCAGCATCCATTTTCAGGACCGGGGCCAGTGCTTCTTGATCCAGATCTTTTGCCTGTTCATGGGCCCAGAAATGGCTCATGTCCGTGCTCGCCACCAGGAGTACATTTCTGCCCAACATGATTTGCCCCAGGGCATTGGCCAGGGCATCAATATTCTCCGCATTCTGCGAGCACAGGAGCACGGGCACAAGCTTGAAATTTTCAAGCGCAATCTGCAAAAACGGCAACTGGGCGTCCAGGGAGTGCTCCTCGGCAAAAGCCTGGGGCGTGTTCTGAATGAGGGGTGAAGCATCTGCCAGAGCTTGTGCCAGATCCGTGTCAATGGGAATCACGCCCAGGGGCGTGCGGAACCCGCCGCTGGTCACAGTGGCTATCTGGTCGAATCCCGGGCCGTGGCGGAACCCCACCACAACCACAGTGTCGAATTGTAAACCTTGGAGCTGCCGGTACGCCCACCCGGCTACGGGGCCGCTAAACACATACCCCGCATGCGGGCTGATCAGGGCCGTGATGCGTCCGGGCAGCTTTTTGTTTTGCGCGCCGTCAATGTATCCATCCACGTCCCGGCGCAATTCCGCCGCATCCGCGGGAAACCAGCGGCCAGGGCTGGTGATGGTGAAAATATCATTTTCTGGAATGCTTTTGGCAGAAGCGCTTGCGGCCACGGGTTCAGAGCCATGCGTGGACGCCGTGGAACTGACCCGGCAGCAAACTCCTGTACAAACAAATACGGCCATCACCAGTGCAATGAATGTGCGTTTCATACAAAAACCTCCGCACGCGAATGTCTGTCTATGGTTCAATTATACTGGCCGGGAAATAAACCTGAAACACCGTCCCGTACAGGTGCGGCCCGCGTATCACCACTTGCAGGGGCCGGGCTCGGCGTCGGGGCATATGGTTTTTTCATTGGTTTTGATGTTGTGCAGGATGAGCAGCTTGTCCACAATCGCGCCCGAGAGGTCTGCGCCGCGCAGGTCCGTGTTGTCCAGGCCCGCGCCGAGCAGCACCGCGTTGCGCAGGGTTGCGCCCTGCATATAAGAGCCGAACAGGCGCGCGGCCCGGCGCTGCGGCTTGTCCGGGCTGCGCATCTGCGAGTTTTCGAGATTGGCTTTTTCAAAATCACAGTACACGAATGCGGCGTTGTCCAGAAGCGCGCCCGCGAGATTGGCTTCTGAAAAATCCGAGTTGTGCGCATCAAGTCCGGACAGGTTTGCGCCGGACAGGTTTGCGCCGTGCAGGGATGCGTCATGCACCACTGCTTCGCTCATGTCCGTGCCCGACAGGTTCTGGCCGTCGAGAACCACCTGGTTGAGCGTGGCTTTGCGGAACGTTGCGCCTGAGAGGTTTGCGCCCGCCAGCCGCGCCATGGTAAGGTCGGCATACGAAAAATCTGCTTGAGCGAAATCGCCGTCTTCAAGAAACGCCTCGCGCAAATTTACGGCCGTGAGATCGCAGCCCGGGCACTTGTTGAACACCACGGACAACCATAAATTGCCTCCGGCCCGCGTGCCGAAATATTGCAGATACTTTTCCGCGCTGGTGTCATAGGGCGTTTCATATTCAGCCTGCCACCAGTTGTCCCCGTCATAGTGGTGCACCGCGCTCTGGTAGCGGAACCACCCGTTGTGCGGCTCGCGCCACAGCCAACCCTGGTCCTGCATGTGGTAGAAGATGCGCACGTTTAAAGCATGCCATCCAGGCTCGGGCAGGGAAGATCCGTGCTGCAGGGTGATGTCGCAGTTCTTGAGGAAACCATAGGGCAGGGCGGGGTAGGTTGCTCCGCTGCCGGGCGCCCAGTCGTCCGGCGCGAAAACCATGCGCATGGTTTCGCCGCGCGGGAACGCGGCGCCCGCGGGTTTGAGTCGCAGGGACAGGCCGCAGACGCCGAGGCGCACTTCGGACAGTGTGTCCGCGCCGCGCGCTTTACCCGTGCGCATTTCCACGGCCAGGGCGTCGATGAGGTCCCGGGGCTGCACATCGGGGTTTACGGGCATGGCGGGCGGCAGGGACTGGAGGCCATACTCCATGGGGTCGATCACACCCTCGGCGCGCGCCAGTGCGCAGGCGAGTGACAGCACGGCAATCAACCATATGGCGAATCCGAAATGTGTTGCGCGCGTGCGCATCGTCATAGCAGGCATCCTCTCCAGGGTCCAGAGCCGCGCAAGCATCCTGCGGCTGCCTCATATTGTATCAGCAAGTGCGCCCTGGAGAAAAGCCCGGGGCCGCGCAAATTATGGCGCCTGCGTTTTTGGGCATGCGCGCATGCGTGTTCCTATGGTAAAATTGAGTATGCGCGTGCTTTTAATGCGAGGTGCGCGGCTGCGTCAACTTGTTGCCCGGAGGCAATTCTCTGATGAAAAGCGCCATGAAAGCCCTGATATTTCCCGAGCCCTGGAAAGTGGAATGCGTGGACGTTCCCAGACCCGACGTGGGGCCGCATGATGTGCTGGCCAAAGTCATAAGCTGCGGCATCTGCGGCACGGATGTGGGCATCTATGAAGGCGGGCACTGGATCGTGTCCCACGGGCCCGGCGGGCACGGGCACGAAAGCGGATGCGAAATCGTGGCCGTGGGCGACAAAGTCGAAGGTGTGCGTGTGGGTGATCGTGTGGCGCGCATGGGCGCGTGCTACGCTCAGTATACAAACGAAGTGAACGTGGTGGGGCACGGCAAGGACGAAGCCTCGGGCGCACTGCCCATTGTGCGCAATGATCTCACATGCGATGAAATTTCCTTCGCAGACGCCGTGGGCTGCGCCCTCAACTGCGCCGAGCGAGCCGAACTGGGCCGCATCGCCGGCCGCAAACCCCGCGCCGTGATTCTGGGCCTCGGCCCCATCGGCCTGTTGCTCGCGCGCATCCTGATTATGCGCGGCGTGGCCGTGGCCGCATCCGAACCTTTTGCGCACAAGCGCGACCTCGCAGCAAAATCCGGAGTCAAAGTCTTCAATCCCCGCGAATTCACGCGCGCACGCCATGGCCGCAAAAATTATGTGCACGCGATCCTTGAAGATTTCGGCCCGGCAGACGCTGTATTTGAAATGGTGGGTCAAAACGAAACCCTCATGGATGCCATCAACCTGGTGCGTCCGGGGTTCCGCGTGCTCGTGTTCGGCGCACAGAAAATGCAGATGATCCCATATATGGAATGCCGCCTCAAAGGCGTGGAACTGGTGTATCCCGAAGCCATGGTTAATTCCAAAGCCGATGCGGATTACTGGATTCCCGCCCTGAACCTGCTCGCCGGCAAAAACGGACCCAAACTCCAGGTCATGGATCTCATCACAAAACGCGTCACCCTGGAACAGGCCGTACACACATTCGAGCACTACAACCGCGAAGAATGGATCAAAGTCATCGTGGAGCCGAACATCGATTGACGGCGGAAATGAACAACCCCGGACTGAAGTCCGAGGAATTTTTTCGATTAAATCAAGAAGAATGTGACGGCGTCGAAGCAATGCATTGTTATGGATGGTTTATTTGATGAGCGATTTTGAATGGGAGGCATTTCATGCAGCCCGGCATCTATCGGCGGCAATCCGCGGCCGGCCTCTGCAAACACCCGGCCGCAGGCTCAGTTCGCCTGCATCTTCACAAAAGAGCCGTTCCTGTGCTTGTTGCGAATCATAATGATGGGAATTCGGGCTGTACGGCCATCGCTTCGGGTGATTTCCACGATTTCCTCGGAGCGTTCGAACATGGAATCAAGCACGATTAAGTCAGGGGTGAAATCATCAAGCAGTTTCTGCATGGTGTTGAATTCATAAACCGGAACCGCGCCAAAACCCTGCTTTTCAAGAAACTGGCATATGACCCAGTTATCATTTTTATTTTGATCGGCGACAAGCACAACCTGCCCCGCGTTGAAATTGTTGTTCTGTTTGCTGTCCACAAGCGCCCCTTTGACAAATCTGACATTATTAACATAAGCAGACACCTGATTGTTTCAAGAGTTTAGAAAAAAATTACTGAATCGAGGGGGGGGCATACGCAAAAAGCCTCCCCATGTCGCCTGGGGAGGCTTTTTTGCTTATGAAGTGCGGAACGGCGCCGGACTTAGTAGTTACAGCCCAGTCCAGGCCACATTTTGGCGTCGGTTACACGCGGGTACCCGGAATCCATGGCGCCTGTGCTGAGGGTGAAGCGCTCATAGGCCGGCAGGGTGTCGCCTTCGATCCAGCCGAACAGGTAGAATCTGCTGCTCCAGTCCACGGCCGCAGTGATGTTGGTCAGCAGGTTGCCGCCCATATTTTCGTAGGTGACTTCTTCGGGATAGTCTGTAACGTAATTGCTGGCTTTATTGAACGTAACGCCGAGCTGGCTGTAGGAGATATCCTGGTTATAGCCGAAGAAATACACATTGCCGTCGCCGATGTCCAGGGCCGCTGTGATGTCCGGCAGCACGCTGAGCCCCGGCCAGTACTCATCTGTGACCGGCAGAGGATAACCGTCATCAGTGCGGTTATTAGCGATATCAAACCGTGAGTAATAAAGGCCTTCATAGCCATCTATGTAGCCAAAGATGTAGGCTTTGCCGTTGCCCCAGTTTATGGCGGCTGTGATGTAGTCAATGTACAGGCCGGGCCATGTGCTGTCGTTTACGGCCTTGGGATAGCCTGCGTCGGCCTTGTCCGCTTTGATGTCGTAGCGCACGTATTGCATGGCGCTGCTTCCCGGTGCGTAGCCGAAGAAGTAGGCTTTGCCATTGCCCCAGTTTATGGCGGCTTCCACGGACTCCAGGCATCCGGCTTGCGCGGGTGCGGGCGCGCCGGCCAGTGCAGCAGCCGCTGCAAACACCAGCGATAGAACTACAATTTTCAGTTTGTACATTCCGTCTTCCTCCATGTGGTTTTCGATTTTTGTTCCTGCAATGCCAATTTATATCAATTCCGGGGAATAAGGTTCCCGATCATGGTGAATCCGGGTTTTTCCCTCCGGGCCATGTTTCCTCAGACAGGGCGGTTGCTGGTAAGTTCCCGGTTGTGAGGCATGTCACACGTGTGCGTGGAACAAAATATTCGCGTGTGAATGCCAGGAGTACGCGCTGAACAGCGCGGCAGGATTCGCATGGGGCGCCTGCCGCATATTGCGAATGGGTTATGATATGCAGGGCCGGGATATGCGTCAAGGTGACGGATGTCACATGCGCTTGCAGCGGGTGAATCAGCCGCTGATTTTTCTTGCGGTCATGATATAGAGCCGTGTCAGTTCCACATAGGATTTCGCGCCTGCGTTTTTGAGCATGATCTGCTGGTCGGAAAGTTGTTTTTTGACTTCAGCGGGCGAGCCCGCGGCCATGCTGCGTTCCGGGATTTGCATTCCCGCGCGCACCATGGAGTTTTCGGCGATGATGCAGTCGTCGCCCACCACGGCGCGGTCCGCCACGGTGGCGTTCATGCCCACGACCGAGCGGTCGCCGATGGCGCAGCCGTGCAGAATGGCGCCGTGCCCGATGGTGCAGTCGTTGCCCACGCGGCATTCCTGCTGGGGCATGGTGTGCAGGGCGCAGGACTCCTGGACGCTGGAGCGGTCGCCGATGCGGATGCGGCCGAAGTCGCCGCGCAGCACGGCCCCGGCCGCGATATAACATTCTTGCCCGATTTCCACGTCGCCTATTATCTGCGCGGTTTCATGCACCCAGGTGTTGGGTCCGATGCTTGGTTTCTTGCCGTTGAATTCGTATACGGACATGGGCCTCTCCTTGCGCGCGGCGCTGCGCCGCATGATCTGTTAACTCATTATAACAGCGCCGGGGTTGATGCCGTGCGGAAAACCGGCCGGCCCGGCCGCATCGTTTTCCAGGCAACAATGTAAGGCTTCGCGGGATTGTATAATCAGGGATTGACCAAACCCTGGTTTGGCTGTGGAACGGAGGATTTGCGCATGATGCATTGTCGAACGGGCCTTGTTATTTGCGCCGTGTTTTTCGTGCTGGCCGCGTGCCTGGCGCACGCGCGCGCGGCGCGGGGCGCCGAGGTTATGAAGTACTTCAGCGTGGATGTGGACAACACGCTCAATGGCCGCGCCAGGCCGTCCACGAGCGCGGATATTGCCACCAGGTTGCGTAAAGGAGACTGCGTGGTGTCCAGCGGCAAGGTGACGAAAGCGGATGGCTTTTCGTGGGTGCAGATTATGCATCCGCGCGATGTGAGCCAGTCCGTTTGGGTAGCGAATAAATTCATCAAGGCGTCGCCGTTTTGCGAACAGGCGTTCGATCAGGCGCAGGCCCTGTACACGGCTTTGGCGGATGTGTGGGTCCCGTTTTACGGCCAGTTCTGCAAAACAAAAAACTACGCAATGACGTTCAGCATGCCGGATGCGGCCGCGAAGCTGCTGCGCACGGGCGCGGCGCCCACAATGGAAACGCAGTACATTTTTTACTGCTCTGACACGGGCAAGGAAAAAACAGATCCGGCCGAAAAGTATCCAGGCGGCGAAGTCGCGGAAACCGTTATTGAAACCATGGAAACAGCCGCGGGCCAGACCATGTACGATGAACTGTGCAAGCTGTCGGCCGAGGACGCGTTTTTTCAGGTGTTTACGCCCGAAGCCAATGCCGCGGACGCCGCGCTTACGCTCTCCTACTTCGGCGGCGCGGACTGCGGCCAGACTCTTCACATCAAGAAAACGGGCGGCAAATGGCAGAGCGCCAAACTCGTGTTCCACTGCGCGGTGTGCATGTAGGCCGCGCGATTTATCCCTGATTTATCTACGCGTGATTGCCGGGCGCGCTCAGCGCACGCTGTGCTTTGACAGCATGCTCAGAAAGCCTTCCAGGAATTCCTTGCGTTCCAGATATTGCTCATACGGGATATACGCTTTGCCTATTTCGAGATTGTCCAGGCACCCGCGCACCAGGTTCTGGTAAGAGAAGCCGGGCTGGTTGTAGATGCTTTTGAATTCGGGGTCCCACGGGCCGTAGAAGCCCGAGATATTGCCCTGGGCGTCGTATCTGGCGTTGCCCGTGAGTTCGGCGGCCATGAACGGGCTCATGGCGAGCATGCGCTCCATGTCGGTCATGCCCGCGGTGTGTTCTTCCCAGGCCTGGTGCACGGCCGCGGGCGCGTTGGGGGGCGGGAATGTCCAGGTCCAGGCCGCGCCCACGCGCAGGAATCCGTCGTTGTTGATGTCGCGCGCGCCGCCCGGCTGCTGGAGCAGGTTGAGTGCGCCCTCGCGGTCCAGGGCGGCTGTGTCAATGGGGTCGGCCAGGCTGTGCACCTTGCGCAGCACTTCGAGTTCCGCGGCCGCCATGGATTGCAGAATTTCCCGCGGATCCTGTGTGTCCAAATCCTGTTGCGTTTTTTCCAGGATGCCGAGGAACGTGTCTTTCTGTTCCTGGGTAACGCCGCGGCGCTGCATGAGGTCGCAGCATTTGGGGGTGAGGGTGATGCCTTGGGCTGCTTGTACGTTCTGATTGATCATGATGCGGAACTCCTCCCAGAGTTTTTGGCCGCGGCGGCGCGCCAACGTCGTGTTTTCGCCGCGGTCCTGCGCATCGCTCCCTGATCGCCGATTCTATGAATGTTGTTTTGGAAGAGTGCGGGAGGCGAGCCCCATGCATCTCTTTTCGGCTATTTCATTTTATATGAAAATCGGGGCGTCGTGCAAGAGAAAATACTATTCTATTAACACGTTTTCCGCATAACAGTTGTTGGGTTATAGAGATATTTTGAAATCGTGGGAGGATTCTCAAAATCCGATTTCAAAGAGTTCCTTGAGTCATCGAAGCCGCCTGCTTTCCGCACCCGCGGGGTCAGTTCGCGGGCGTTGCCGCCAGGCAATAAGGTGAGGACATGATGTAGTGTGGAATCTCGAATGAAAAGCAGGTTTTGGCGCCGGGGTCCGCGGACACAGTGAAGGAGAAATCATACACAGAATAGCCCTTGGATTTTTTGTCGCGGCGCGTGAAAACGGCAGGCTCCGCGGGCTCAAAATCATCCCCGTTTTTATAGATGATAAGTTCGGGTTTGTATCCGTTGTAAAATCTGGTGGCTGCTGTGCCGCTGATGTGCAGGTCGCCGTCCGGGGTGGTGCGCGTGCGGATGCCGGGCCGCTGGTTCAGGGCCAGGAGCCGTGCGTTGAACGCGGCCACCAGGTGGCCGCTGTGCATGGCGGCGAGCAGGGACTCGCGCGTGAATGTGTCGGGGAACGCGTACGTGATGAATTCCCCGGTCACGGTCTGGGACATCATGTGCATATCAATTCCGGACACCACGAAGGGGCGGGCGCCGGCGCGCAGCGCGTCCAGGTACGCGGTGCGCGCCACTTCGTATGTGACGCCGTCAATATAACCGGGGCCGAAATCGTTGAAAAATTCGATGCCTTTGAACAACTCGGGATTGGCGCTCCATGCCGGGCACGACCACGGGTGGTTCCAGATATAGAGCGCACCTTCGCGATCCAGTTCGGCCATGAGACCGGGCAGATCTTCGGCCCAGGGCGATGCGTCCATCACAGCGGGCGCGGCCACATCGCTCAGCGCGTTGACATGGCACAGGATCTTGCCGTCTTCTTTGACCTCGCGCGCCACGTTCAGCTCGCGTCCGGCCAGCACCAGGAAATCACCCGTGTTCAGCGGGTCCACGATGGAGCGGTATTCCTCGAATGAAATATTGTTGGCGTGCGGAGTGAACAAGATGCCCTTGTAGTGCTCATCCTTGAGCCACTGCACGATGCTGGCCGCGGCCTCGGTGCCGTCGTCTCCGTTCAGCTTCTGGTGCACGTGCGCCCACATGGGAACCACCTGGAACCCGCTGCCCGGTTCCGCGGCCCCGCACAAGCGCGCCGCGCACAGCGCAAATACCGCCACCCACAACCATTGCATACCCGTTCTCAACATCATGCACCGTCCCTGTCGATTGTTGATGAAAAGCAAAGCAGAAAGCTCACACTATTCCATAAATATATAGCGTGTGGGCGTGGGGCCGCGCAAGGGCCGCGCGCGGCGCTGCCATTGCCCCGCGGGGCTTACGCTGTCATAATGTAATCCGTGGCCCGCACGCGCGCGGGGCGCAATACCTGGCCGGAGGCAAACACGCATGCGCATTTTGCTTCACACAATCCTGTTTCTTATCCTGGCCGGCGCGGTGATTGCGCCGGCAGCGGCCCAGGAAGCGCCCGATCCTGTTGACGACATGTGGTCCCCAGGCGTCAAGCAGGTGGATGTTGAGATTAAATATCCCTTCTTTTTTAACCCGGACAACATGGATAACGATGAGGTAAACCAGGAACTCAACCGGGCGCTGGCCGGGCCTGTGGATCAGTTGCGCGATTTCGCGGGCTGGGAGGAGGAGTCTTCGGGTGCGTCTCTGTATCTGGATTTCGCTATTATGCGCCACACAGACGCTTTTCTCAGCATTGCCTACAACGGGTCCATCATGCACTTCGGCACCGCGCACCCGGTCAACCCAATGTTCGGCGTGACCGTGGATCTTGGCACGGGCAGGGCTTATTCTCTCAAAGACATGTTCCAACCCGGCTGTGATGTGAAAAAGCAACTGCTGGCCGGGCTTCAGAAATACACGGCCGCCAATGACGCCATGCTGCTCGGCCCCATCGAGGATTTTGAAATGGACCCGGACGACCCCTGGGTGCGGCCGGGCTTTTATCTCACGGACCACGTGTTCGTGTTGTTTTTCCAGGAATACGTTTTTACCCCGCACGTGTACGGACCGCTGGTTGCGGAGATTCCGTATGCGAATCTGAAGGGGTGCTTAAAGGATACATTCATGCCCGGCGCGGGTGAATGACCGGAGCGGAGACTGCACCATGCCAAAGAATGAATCAATAGCTGTGCTGCGCCTGGACAAGCAACGGGGCCGCTCCCTGAGCCGGCGTCATCCGTGGCTGTTTTCCGGCGCCATCGAGAGCATCGACGGCGAACCCGGGTTCGGCGACACCGTGGACATGGTGAGCAGCAAGGGGAAATTCCTGGCGCGCGGCGCATACAGCCCCAGGTCGCAGATTCGCGTGCGCGTGTGGACGTTTGATCAGAATGAACAGATTGACGATGATTTCTTTGCGCGCCGCGTGGCCCGGGCCGTGGTCCGGCGCGCCGTGGCCGGCGTTCCCGATATTGCCGACGCATACCGCGTGGTATTCTCCGAGGCCGACGGCCTGCCCGGGGTGATCGCGGACCGTTTCGGAGAAACTATAGTGGTGCAGATCCAGTCCGCAGGTGCGGAAAAGCATCGGGATGTCATAATGGACCAATTGCTTAAAAGCACAGGCTGCCGCCGCGTTTACGAGCGTTCGGATACAGAATCGCGCCAGCGCGAGGGCCTGGAGAAGCGCACGGGCGTGCTCGCTGGCGACGAGCCTCCGGCGCGCATCGAGATCATGGAAAACGGCCTGCGGTTCGCCGTGGATGTGCGCGCCGGGCACAAGACCGGGTTTTACACGGACCAGCGCGACAACCGCGCTCTGGTGCGCTCCCTGTGCCACGACGCCGTGGTGCTCGACTGCTTCTGCTACACCGGCGGGTTCACGGCCAGCGCACTGGCCGGGGGCGCCGCATCCGTGGCCGCTGTGGATACCTCGACCGACGCCCTGGCCCTGGCCCGTTCCAACGTGGATTTAAATGATTTGCCGGTCAGCGACTGTGAATTCATCAACGGCGACGTGTTTGAAGTGCTGCGCGAATTCGACGCCCTGGGCCAGCAGTTCGACATGGTCATTCTGGATCCGCCCAAGCTGGCGGTGAGCCGCACGGACCTGGACCGCGCGGGACGCGCCTACAAGGACGCCAACATGCTGGCCCTGCGCGTGCTGCGCCCCGGGGGCCTGCTCGCCACGTTTTCGTGTTCCGGGTCCGTGGACATGGCCACATTCCAGACATTCGTGTCCTGGGCCGCCCTGGACGCGGGCGCGCGCCCCGCACTGCTCCAGCGCCTGGGCCAGCCCGCCGACCACCCCGTCACCCTGGAATTCCCAGAGGGCGAATACCTCAACGGGTTGCTGCTTAGAAAAGATATGCCGTGAAACGGCCAAAGAACTTTTACTCAGAGCGAAAATACGTCCAATCCATCACTGCCGGTTTATAAAGCCGATTTAAAAATCCCATCATTCCGCGCCGAGCCCCGGTATCCAGGGCGCCGGATGCCGTGGGGAAGGTTTTTCTCAACGGGTGAGAACAGGCCTGTAGGAAATGGCCGTATTTAATGCTCCCAGAAATAATTGCAGACAATGTATTTGCACGAAGTGTTTTGTATGAAATATCGTCAATTATGCACTAAAAAATTAGCATGCATTTAGCTTTGTGAAGAGAGAATATCACAGAGCAGCGCACCTTGACAACTTTGCAGGTGATGGCGCACAGCCTTGAGGGGGAAGGGAACGAACCAGAGGCCGTTTCGGTGGCCGGTTTGAGAGAGGCTTATAAGGTTGGCGGAAGCGTTTGCGCCATTGGGGGTGCGCCTGCCGCCGGGAATTGCCAAATCCCTGAACAGGATCCTGACGGGTTGAAAGAATCACTTGCGCCATGGCAACATCTATCCCCCGTGCCGGGCCGTCAACAACTATGTCTGCCACAAAGTGCGATTCTTCCTCAACCGGAACTGCGAAGGCCCGATTGACACGGGCCGGGCTCTGCTGCAAAAAGGATTCTGCGAATATGGGAGTCCACAGCCTGCTGAAAAAAACACAACGCGCCCGTGAGCCTGTCGTGAAACGGTTCGGAGAGCCGGATGCGGAAAAACCGAACGTCCGGCTTGATGATCGGACAGAGGAAACGGAGTCATGGAATGACACAAGCTACGGCGATTAGCGAAGGCTTTCGGAACTGCGCCGATCATTCCTAAAAACACCGCGCCTCACTTCGATTCTACCAAAAAAGGAAAGCGCGCCCGCTGCCGCAGGGTGCGGCGCGGGACGCGGGGCGCGACTCAGGCCAGGAACACGGCCGCGGAGAGCACGGTGAGCCACTTGGTATTTTCGCATTTGCGCTTGTGGGTGTGTACACAGGGGAACGCCTGGGTGTTGACGATCTGGCCGGCGATGCGCCACTCTTCTCGTTTTTCGTTCCAGGCTTTGTCTTCGTCGAAGTGAAGCCCCAGGCTTGCGGCCAGGAATTCAGCGGCCAGGTCTTCGGCCTCTTCGGTGATTTCCTCTTCGTCGACCCCATATTTATGCACTTCGCTGAGGTAGCCGTAACGGTCGCGGTCTGCGGGCTCGGCCACGCCGATGGCGGCGCCGGCGATGCGGCCATGCTCATTGGTGGACACGCGCGCCATAACGCAGTGGGTGATTGCGCCGGGCTCGAGCTTTTTTAGCCCGTACTCCAAGTCCACGATTTTGCAATGCGGTGGCAGGATGGATGACACGTATACCAGGTTCTGGCTTTGGATGCCTGCTTCGCACAGGGCTTTTTCAAACGAGCCCAGTTCGTTGCGGTGTACTCCCCAGCCGGATGTGAAAAATACTTTTGCGGGCACGTAGCTCATAGACAATTCCTCGCACGATTAAAAAGAAATTGACGGGTAACCCGCCGTGCCGCGATGCGGCTTGCATACCGCCCCACGCCGGTGCAACGTGCGGCCCATTACTATTTTCGCAAAAAATAAGAATATTTGTATAAGAAAATGAAAATAATAATTGCGGGCAAGCCGCGGGCGCCGCCGGGGAAACCACGCCAGGGACTATTGCAGGCCGTGGCGCATGTGCTGCGGACGCTCAAACAAATCTCCGCGCAGGGGGGCGAAGGGGAAATTTTCAAGCAGATGCTCAAGCCCGGTAATGGGCTCGGCTTCGGGCAGATTGCGCACATCTTCAAGCGGGACCCAGTGTTCGGGGATTGGGTCAGTCTTGCCCGCGGCGGGGTCTGAGTGCGCGTGCCGGGCTTGTGCGCACTGTGCGCCAAGCACCTGGGCGCGCGTGTTTTTATTTTCATATTTTTGGAAAATCATGGGCCACACCAGCAGGTTGGCCGCCATGGCCGCGGCCACGAACAATACGAATATCGAGTCCAGCGCCATGCCGCCCGCGCCCATGGCGGCAGCCAGGATCACGCCCACGGCAGACAGCAGCACAACACTCAGGACTGCGGCCAGCACTGTATGGGGTGCTATTTTATTCTGTAACTGTTTCATTGCAACAGACTCCTTCCTTGATCAGGAAATCAATCGGGACTGATCCTCGTTTGCGGTATGAAAATCTTCAATGGCCTGTATCAGCCCTGTGAATGAAACAACAATATCCGCACCGAGTTGAGCAGCGCTTGCGGCGTTGCATTCCTCAGGTTCGGCCAGAACCACGATGCGCGCGCCGGGACTTTGGGTTCGCACGCTCTTACAGTACGGCTCACATAGGGCGGCTTGCGAAATTTCTATCAGAACCACGCGGCATTGCATGCCGTCCGAACTTTGTTGCGCTTTCAGGCAGGTTTTGAACTCGAAAACCTTGCTGACATGGGGCAGCCGCGACAATACATTGGCGACAATTTCTCTTAAAAAATCATCTTTCATCACGATGCACAGAGGCCCGCCCTTGTCAGCACTGTCCTGATTAGTCAGTTTCATATTGAAATTGTAAAGGGAGTGCGCGATCCGCGCAGTTGTAAGAAGTGCTTATTTCTGTGGGTGTTTGCGCAATTAAATGTAGTGGAATTCACTACAAGGATTGTGTGGGGGGGTCAGAAGACGTCTATGTTTAGAATATTTTGAGACTGAATGAATCGTTGCAACTCGGCGTTGGATTGAATATCGAGTTTATCCATGATGCGGCGTTTGTAAGTGGACACGGCGCTGAGGCTGAGATTGAGTTCTTCGGCGATTTGTTTCTGAGTCATAAAGCGCCCGATGCGTGCGATAACTTGAATTTCGCGGGTGGACAAAGGGCTGAGGGGATTTTGTGCGGGGGGATCCAGGGCGCGGCCCGCGATTTTTTCCATGATCGAGGGGTCCACATGGCGCACGCCCCCGGCGACTTTGCGGATGGCTTCGGGCAGAGTTCCCGGGGGCGAGGCCTTGAGCATGTACCCGGTTGCTCCCTCGCGCAGGGCGCGTAAAGCATATTCCTCATTGTCGTGCATGGTGAGCACAAGCACTTTGATCTGGATTTGCGCATCCGTAATGCGTTTGAGCGCATTAAAGCCCCCGCCCGGCATATCCATGTCCAGAACAAGAACCTGGGCTTGCGTGTGTGCGCAGGCGCGCAAGGCCGTGTCTCCGTCCGCGGCTTCGGCAACCACTTCCAAATCCGGGTAGGTTTCGAGAATGCGGCGCACGCCTTCGCGCACGATGTCATGGTCGTCGGCCAGGATGATACGGATCATGGGTTCTCCTCGGTATGGGTTTGAATCTGTTGCGGTAGGATGAAAACGATGCGTACGCCCTGGCCGGGCTCGGAGTCGATGCCGAGTTGACCGCCGCAAAGGCGCGCGCGCTCTTCCATGCCCAGCAGGCCGTAGCGGTCACCGCGGAATGTGATCTCTTTGAACGAAAAGCCGCAGCCGTCATCTTCAATAATCAGGCACGCGCCCAGGTGCGTTTGTTTGAAAGAAACAGACACCATGGAGGCCCGGGCGTGGCGGCGCACATTGGTGAGCGATTCCTGCATAATGCGGAATACCGTGATATCCACAGTGTCGCCAAGGCCGCTGATATCGTGGATGTCGGCTTCAATGCCGGTTTCGCGGGAATGGGTGACGAAGTCCTTGACCAGAGCCCGCAGGGCCGCGGCAAGGCCCATGTTGTCCAGCACCAGGGGGCGCAGGCCCTGGCACACACGGCGCAGTTCCACGGCCGTGGTCTGGATCATTTCCGAGAGCGCCTGCACGTGATTTTTACTCACGGGGTCCTGGCGCAGCAGCCACTCGGTTTCCAGGGCCAGGGCGGTGAGGCGTTTGCCCATCTGGTCGTGCAAGTCGCGCGCAATGCGTGTGCGCTCTTCTTCCTGGCGTGAAATGAGTTTCTGAGACAGGTCGCGGAGCGTGGCTTCATTTTCGTGCAAAGCCTTCTGCGTGCGGTGTAGTTCTTTTACGCTCATCTCCAATTCCTGGTTTGTTTTGGCCAGTGCTTCGGTGCGCACCTGCACACGGTGCTCCAGTTCATTGGTGAGGCGTTTGAGTTCGTGGGCCGCCAGCATCCTGTCCGTGCAATCCTGCACAACACCCTGGTAATGCGTAACGTTTCCCTGCTCGTCGCGGCGGATTGACGTCTGGTCGTCCACCCACTTGACGCGCCCCTGCCTGGAAATAATCCGGTAGGGCTTGTGCGCGAATTCTGCGCGGGAGGGCGATTGCGAGGCGCGGGCGACTTCGGCGGCCACGCGCTCCAAATCTCCGGGGTGAATCACCCTGTCATAGAGGATTGCGCCCGAAGTAAAGTCAGACGCTTTATAGCCGAACAGGGCTTTGACATTGTCAGAAACGAATTCCACGGGCCAGTGCGGCTTGTTCGCCCACAAAAAGGCCACGGTTCCGCTGCGAACGATAATCTCGTTGGCCTCCTGCAAATCTTTCTGCAGGGCGAGGCGTTTTTCAATGTTGCGCACGATGGTGATGGAATATTCCTGCCCGTTGTGCAGGAACTGGCTGGCCGACACTTCCACGGGGATATGGTGGCCTGTTTTGTGAATGTGCAAGGTGTCAAACGCCGTGGGCCCGTTTTTGTCCACAAGGTCCCACATTTCACGGTACGCGGCTTTGCACGGCACCTTGGGATCAATATCCATAATGGAAAGCTGCTGCATTTCCTCCACGGTATAGCCCAGGTGCCGGGCCGCGGCCTGGTTCGCGTACGCGATAGACCCGTCGCCGCGCACCAGCACAACCTGGTCGAAGGCTAAGTCGATCATGTGTTTAAGCAGGGCATCGTCCATAAAAGCAACTCTCGTCAGGGGTCCGGGGGAGCGAGCTATATTCAATGCAGGTATTATAAAGACACAAAGGACAAAGTGAAAAGTAAAATGATTGGCGGGACCCGGCGCAGGGTGCGGTCTATTCCTGTGTGGCGATAAATTCGATGCGGCGCAGCAGGTTGTTGATGGCGTTGTCCCAGGTGAAGTGCGCGGCCGTGCGCGCGGCTTCGCGCTTGATGGCCGTGACCGCGTCCGGGTTCTGGTTGAGCCAGCGCAGATAGGCCACCATTTCCCTGGGGTCGCTGCTTTCGCACGACACCGCGTTCACAAATGGCATCACGTAGTCTTCGCCGGTGCTGCCGGTGAAAGCGATGCCGCCCGCGCCCATGACTTCCAGGCCCACGAGGCCGAAGGGTTCAAAACCACTGTTGGCGAACACGGCGTGGCAGCAGCGGTACAGCAGGCGCACGAATTCCTCGGGCAGGAAGAAGCGCAGGTGCAGCACATCCGCGTGAGCTGGCGCGGTGCGCACCGCGTCAATGCATTCGTCCACAGTGGGTCGGCCTGGCAGCACGATATCGTGTACGTTGAGGCCGAGCTGTGCGGCGCGCTCCAGCACTTCGGCGCCATGGGGTTCAATGCCCCCGCGCACCATGAACAGGGGCCTTACGCCCCCGCGCTTGAGCAGGGCCACGGCCTCGGTGGCCATCATCCACCGCTTGGCCGGGTCAAAGCGCCCGATTTTGAGCAGGGCCAGGTCCGCGCCGCGGTCTTTGAAAACCTTCTGCAGTTTGCGCACATCTTTGGGGTCCGGTTTTTTGAGCATGCGCCTGGGGATGCCGTTGGGGATGCTGATGGCGTCCACTCCCACCGGCCACATGGTGTGCTTCATGAACCGGCTCACGGCCGTGATTGTGGCTACATAGCGCAGCCTGTTCCAATTGATACGGTGGAAGCCCATGGTGTTGTTTGCGTTCCACATGAGCGTGGCGTCCATGCGGATGCCGTGCTCGTGCAACCGGTCGGACAGGTTGCACAGGGCGTCCACGGTGTGCCAGTCCTCGGCGATCACCACCAGGCGCTTGCCCGCGGCTGCGGCCGGGCGCGCGATGCGGTCGTACACATGCACGGGCACGCTGCCCGAGTAATCCGTGAGTTTGCCTTCTTCACCGTCATATACCCCGGCCGGGTGGTGTTTGCTGATCCACTGGCTCCAGCGGTGCCACACATAGCGGCCATTGCACTTGGTTTCCTCGGCCGGCATGTGCGGATCGCCGATAAAGAACAGGTGCGTCTCGAATCCCTGCTCGGCCAGGGCCTCGCCCATGTTCACAACGCGCGTGCCCAGGCCCCCGGCCTGGCTGTAGGGGTCCGTGCCCTCGAAACACAACTGCACGAAAATCGTGTTATCCGGGGTGATGGGTTCAAACATGGCGAACGTCCGCCTTTCATGATCGGGGGAGAGAGCCCGGGCAGGCCCGCTCTGAGAATAGATCTCCAATTTTAGCAGGAATGCAGCGTCTGTTAAGGGGATCCGGCAGATTCACCGGCGAACCAATTTCATTGCTGAAATATATTTCAAACTTGCATGATCACTTGCCGTAAAAAATTGTCGCAACCCGCAACAAATTAACAAACAATATCCGCATCCGCCTGAATTGATTCTTGGAAGAAACCAACCGCCGCCTGGATTACCTGCTGGTTTCGGACCAGGTGTGAGTGATGGTCGTGGATCCGGACAAAATGTGTTTCGTGCGGGAGGCGGGTTTCATGCACGGCGACGGTTCCGTCGTTGGCGGAGCGGCCATGGATGCGCAGGGCGGCGCTGATCCAGGCATTGATGCTTAGGGGAGAAAAGCTTTGCGTTCCGGCGATAATCATGGCCGGTGCGCCGGGCTCGGCGAACAGGGTGGTGTCGAGGCCGTTGCTTGTGTTGCGCGCAGCAGGCGCCAGGCAGGAAACGTCTGCACAGCAGCCGGCCATTTCGCAGGCCGCGGGGCCGGCCAGGGCCCGGGCCGCGCGGGTTCGCAACATGCGCCGGGCCAGAGCCGAGCCGCAGTTGGGCGGGGCAATCATGACCATGCGGCCGGGCGCGCGCATGGGCCGCAGGGCCAGCATGCGCCGCACCACGAGTCCGCCCATGCTGTGGGTGATAAAATGCACCTGCGCATGCGTATGCTCCAGAGGTTCAATGGCTGCAATAAGCCGTTGCGCAATTGCGTCAAAACCCAGGCGTGTGCTGGGATACCCGAAATTCAACACATGCAGCCCCGCACCCTGGGCGGCGCGCGCCAGGGCCGCCATGCGCGCCGGGTGGCTGCCATGCCCATGCACCAGCACAACCGCGGACCCCTGTGCAGTCTTTGGCAAACCATTTTCTTTTTGCATACCGGGGCGGCTCATGCGGGTTTTCTGCGCCAGTTCATAATAGTCAGGCGCTTGAATGTTCCCAAACCCAGGCCGGGAAAACGCCTTAATGAATTATTGCACATAATTCCCGAATGAACCGGATATCACAATGCCATTGCTTTGATTCATCACAAGGCCGTACAGGCCACGGGCATGCGGTGCGGACACCTGACGTGGCTTTGGATGCTTTTTACACGGCGTACTCTATAAAAATGAATCTTTAAAAGCACTTTTAATTTGGTTATAATGCTGCGGGTAAAATGCCGCAAACCGTTAATTTGAGATGCGCGGAATCCCGGCCTCGGTGTTGTCAAGGAAAGCGCGGGCCGAAATTGAAACAGGAAGGCGACAAACCATGAGTGAAGCGGAAAATCTGGAACAACCAATCGGGAACCTTACGACGTTCCGTCCCGATATCAAGGTTTTGGACTGCTCTATCCGCGATGGCGGGCTTATGAACAACCACAATTTCAGCCACGAATTTGTGCGCGCCGTGTATGAAGCCTGCGTAAGCGCGGGCCTGGATTACATGGAAATGGGATACAAGAACACCAAGAAACAATTCCCCACAAGCGAGTTCGGCCCCTGGAAACATTGCGATGAAAAGGACCTGCGCGAAGTCGTGGGCGAGAACAAAACCCCGCTCAAACTGGCGGTCATGGCCGACGCGGGCAAGTGCGACTATAAGACTGATATCAAGCCCAAAAAAGACAGTGTGCTGGATATGATCCGCGTGGCCTGCTATATCCACCAGATTCCCCTGGCCATTGAAATGATCCATGACGCGCACAAAAAAGGTTACGAAACCACGTGCAACCTCATGGCTGTGTCCAAGATCAATGAAAAGCAGGTGCTGGACGGCTTGTACGCCATCTGTGATTCGCCCGTGAACGCCATCTACATCGTGGACAGCTTCGGCTCGCTGTATCCTGAGCAGATCCGGCGCCTCACCACACGCTACTGCTCAATCGCCAAGCAGCACGACAAGCACATCGGCATCCACACGCACAACAACCAGTCCCTGGCATTCGCCACCACCACGGAATCGCTTATCTTCGGCGCCAGCTTCGCGGACGCCAGCCTGGCCGGCATGGGCCGCGGCGCAGGCAACTGCCAGACCGAACTGCTTATCGGATTTTTGCGCAACCCCAAATTTAAATTGCGTCCCCTCATTGAAGTCATTAACAAATGGGTGGAACCCCTGCGCAGCACGCTCAAATGGGGTTTTGACATTCCTTACATGATTACGGGCCAGCTCAATGAGCATCCCCGCGCGGCCATGAAACTCATGGAAAACGAGGCCAATCCCGATTACTTGAAATTCTTCGACGAAATGACTGAAATCGGTTTCTGATTCTTAGAAGCCATCCCACACATAGAACAAACGCACAAGGGCGGACCCGGCATAGGGCCCGCCCTTTTTGCGCAACCGTTCACCATATAAAGGCGCGTTTCACGATGCAAAATTCTGCTCCAAATACGGGCTTGATTCAGAACCTCATTTTTTGCATCCGTTTGTTTTTACACCATAGATGGTTGCAAACTTTGCTTTAACACGCCCGTGCGGCCTCCTATAATTAAAGGGTTTAATACCAGAATACAGGCCGTGCATGGAAGAAACCGCAAACAACAAGAAAAAGAACAGCCGCATCGTGGCGCATGTGCTGGTGCCGTATATCCGGCCCACGGAAACATTTATCTATGATCGCATCGTGCATATGAATTCCTTTGTGCCAGCTGTGCTCAGCGACGAGCCCGTGCGCAATCTCGACATGTTCCCGTTCAAACCCATCCACACCCTGGCGACCCGCCCGCCGCTTGTGCGCAAATCACACCACATGCTTAAACGCGTACTCGACTACCTGCCGTTCTTCCACGAAATGGTGACCCGCCTCAAACCCGGAATCATCCACGCGCACTACGGCCCCGTGGGCGCGGCCCTGATTGGCCTGCGCCGCAAAACCGGCGTGCCCCTGATCACGTCTTTTTATGGCATCGATGCGTCCGCGCTGCTGCGCCAGGAATATTATCAAAAACTTTACCAGCGCCTGTGGGACGAAGGCGACATGATCTCCGTGCTCAGTTATCAGATGAAGGACGCGCTCGTGGCCGCCGGCTGCCCGTCCGAAAAGATTCGCATCCACCGACTGGCCGTGAACACGGTGGATATGGAACCGCGCCCGGACCCCGGTACAAAATATCCCGCGCATGTTGTGTGCGCCGGCCGCCTGGTGGAGAAAAAAGGGCACGATATCCTGCTTCACGCCGTGGCCCAGGCCCGCCAGCACGCGGATATCCAATGCGATCTGGCCGGCGACGGCCCCCTGGAATCCGAACTCAAGGGCCTGGCCGTGAAACTGGGCATTCACAACGCCGTGCGCTTCCACGGCCGCGTGAGCCGCACCCGCGTGCTGGAACTCATGCGCCAGTCGCACATCTTCGCCCTGCTGTCCCGCACCGCCGCGGACGGTGATATGGAAGGCACGCCCACGGCGCTCATCGAGGCCGGAGCCGCTGGCATGCCCGCAGTGTCCACCACCCACGCGGGCATTCCGGAAATCATCAAACAGGGCGTCACCGGCCTGCTCGTGCCGGAGAACGACGCCTCGGCTGCGGGCGCGGCCCTGTTCCGCCTTGCCTGCGACCCGGACCTGCGCGCGAAAATGGGCGCGGCCGCGCGCACGCGCATTGAACAGAATTTTTCCATCCAAAATGTAATCCGCACGATCGAAGCCGATTACGAAACCCTCATCGGGTAACCCGTTGCTATGTAATTGTGCCCGGAATTTTCGGCTGAATCCATTCAGAAAATGCTCTTGATATCATCGTAGGATTTCTGCATGTCTGTGAGATTTTCTCCGATATTCTCCACCGATGTTACGCGCCAGGCGCGGCCGTCAAGTTCAAAGCGCAGAATCGCGGGATTATCTTCCTCATACTTTTCCCGCTGCGGCACGCCCTTGATTTTGTACAGGATGGTTCCGCGCACAACGGCCACGGCCGCGCCGTCCTCCATGCGCACCTGTATGCTTTTGATATCGATCTTTACCTCTTCAACCAGGGGCAGAATAAAATCGCGCAGGGCCGTGTCCATGTCATCATACGAATTGCCCGCGGCGTCATTGTAATCCGCCGAGAAGTGCTCCAGAATCCCGTCCGCATTGCGCGCCTCGAACGCCGCGGCCATGGCTTTCACATTCCGCCTGACCCGCGCCTGCGGGCACAGCACAAACCACCACGCGGCGCCGGCGGCAATGCTGAGCAGCAACAGCGCGGCAACCGCGGGCAGGGCGCTGCGCCGCTCATGCCTTTCCTGTCCCGGTTTGGTTTCATTCGTTTTATCTGTCATTGATTTATTTATACCCACCCGCAAACAAGGCTAAACAATACCTGCATTAGTTGGCCCAACCCCGAATCCGATTTCCTGCTTTCAATATTTCGCGGCGTTTGTTGTCGTCGAAGACGTATTAACGACCCATCACCCCAACTCGCTATTCCAGCATGGTTGCGCCGTTGCCCACATCCACCATGCGCCACCCGTTGCGCTCGCGCGCGAAGATAAGCACCAGGGGCGTGTCCCGCAGGCTGATGGTTTTCTCTCCATCGCGTGTTTGAAAATGGATTTCGCCCCACACCTGCACCGTAGCCTTTTTCCCGTGCACCAGCATTTTGGTCTGCGCCACATCGCACCGGATATTCTCCCGCTGCTCAAAAAAGAACACCAGAAAATCCTCAACATCCGCACGCAACATGTTCGACTCATCGCGGTAATCACTGGAGAAATAATCGATCAGCGTATTCACTTCTTCATTTTCAAACGCGGACACCATTTCATGGAACGTGTTTTTAAGCAGAATTTTGGGATAAAACAAAAACCAGTATGCGGCGGCGGCCACGATAAGCAGTCCCGCGGCGGCCACGGTGAGTTTCCCTTTAGCATTCATAGAAAGCACCTTTGATTCGCGGAATGGGTTTTACAAATCCGGCATGCCCGCGTCCAGTGCGCCCAACGCGTGCAGGGCAAGCACGGTGGCGGCCAGGGCCGCGGTTTCACTGCGCAAAATACGCGGGCCGAGATGCACGGGTAGAAACCCCGCGCCGCGCGCCGCTACGATTTCCTGCTCCGTGAAATCGCCCTCGGGACCAAGCAGCAAGGCTGTGTGCGCCATGCGCGCGCCAGGAGGCGCGGCCTGGGCCAGGGGCGCGGCATCGGGCGCGAAACAGACAATGAATTTGTGCGCGGCTGCGCCCAGGCGGTCCAGGGCCGCGGCCAGGGGCATGGGGTCGAGAATTACGGGCGTGCGCCCGGCGCTCTGGGCCGCTGCCGCGCGCGCAATGCGGTGCCAGCGCGCAAGCCGCTTTTCAACCTGGGATTCGCTCACCCGCGCCACGGTGCGCTCGGATACAACCGGCAGAATGCGCGCCACGCCAAGCTCCGTGGCTTTCTCCACAAACGTGTCCCAGCGCGGCCCCTTGATAAGGCACTGCGCGATGGTCAAGTCCGCAGCCGGGGACAATGTGCGCCGCGCCAGTTCCGAGGCCTGCGCCGCGCCTTCCTCGTAAGATTCAAGCCTCAGGCGCAGCTCGTGCATGCCGTCATAAGCCAGAAACGATGCGCCCGGGCGCAGCCGCAGCACCTTGCGCAAATGCCGCACCGCCTCGGCGTCGCGTATCACGCCATCTTCATATTCTTTGATTGGAATGCGATCCATAAACAACAGATTCCTCAAATAAGTTCATTGAAAACGCCCGTCATCGCGGGCTTTGTCCAGGCCCTGCAGCTTGCCTTGAATCCACCCGCAGCGCACATTGTCGCGCTGGTCGAATTCCGGCACATAGGGCTTGATGTCCAGAACCGGAGTGCCGTCCAGAATGTCCACGTCGCGGATGTGCAGCACCAGGCCGTCCACGCGTTCCAGGCGCACGATGGACAGGCCCACGGAGTTGGGCCGCGACGGCGCGCGCGTGGCGAACACCCCGCGCGGGGTATCATCCAGAAATGGAATGACTTGCAGCTTGAAGGCCCCGGCTTTGTGGAAATGGCACAAAAGATAAATGTGGGAAAATCCGTCCAGGTCTTTGAGACCGTCCGCGAATTCCGGATAGATCTCTACGGTTGCGGAAACGCCCTTTGCCGCGGATGGCTGAATGGGCGTGCCGGCCGTGCCGGCGTGAGGGGAGCGCACCACGCCGATTGGCCGAAAAACAATTTCGTGGTTTAAATTTGTCATGGGTGCATTATAGCATTGCGCACGGATGAGCGGAAATGCGCGGCGGACTACGTAAGCGAGCCCTGGATGGTGAGGCGCGCCATGGCCATGCCGGCCTGGCGCACGCTTTCGGGCCGGCCCGTGAGCATGCGCGCGGAACACGCCGCATGCACGCACCCGAACAAGGCCATGGCCAGGCGATCCGGATCCGTATCCGCGCGCAGGGCGCCTTCACCCACGGTTTCCAGAACCAGATTCTTCATTTCCGCCTGAAGGCGCAGGGCGATGAGTTCCAGCTTGCCGGCCAGGCGGCGGCTGTCGGCCACGAGGTCGCCCTGGAACAGGAGCCGGTAATATCCGGGCCGTGCGTCCAGGAGATCGAGCAGGGATTGCAGGAACGAAGCGATGCGCTCGAGCGCGGTGCGCTTGCCGGGGTCGGGCAGAAGATCGAGCACGGTGCGGCTGGCCTCGTCCAGGGTGGCGCCAATCAGCATCTCAATGCTTCCGTAATGCTTGAATACCGCGGCGTCGGACACGCCCACCTCGGCGGCGATGCGCGACGTGGTGACCCCGCGCGCGCCGAATTCCGCGGCGATGCGCACCACCGCAGCGCGTATTTCATCTTTGCGCCCCATATTATTTTCCTCCGGCAATAAATGTAAGTAAATACTTACTTCCTATTATAAGTAAAAAAAAGCCTTATTTAACCGACCTTTTTTTTGCGTATTTGGGATTGGCGCGTTGTTTCAAAGATTTTCTGATTTTTGTTTCCTGGGATGCGGTAAAATTGCTGATATTATTGTCAATCGGAAAAGCCGCGGGGGCCGCACCCCGCACTATCAAACATCTTGAGAGGGGGATTCCATCGTGGCAACCCAGAAAAAAGCTCCTGCAAAGAAAACAGCAACGCCCAAAAAGAAAGCGCCGGCAGCTAAAAAAACGGCAGCCAAAAAGGGACCCGCAACAAAGAAAGCCGCTGCGAAAAAGAAACCCGCGGCCAAGAAATCCGCAGCGCCGCGCGCCCATGAAAAAGTGGCCCTGGTCACAGGCGCCTGCGGCTTCGCCGGCAGCCACATGACCGACCTGCTTGTGGAAAAGGGCTACCACGTAATCGCCACGGACCTGGACGGCACGGATCGCAAGTTCGTCAATCCGTCCGCAGAATTCATTCCCGCGGATATCACCTCGCCCGAATCGCTCCGCCCCCTGTTCAGCAAAAAGCCCGCCATCGTGTTCCACCCCGCGGCCGTGTTCGATTACGAAGCGCCGTGGGACCTGTGCGAACGCGTCAACGTGGGCGGCATGAAGAATATGTGCGAGGCGTCCCTGGACTCCGGGGTCAAACGCCTTTTGCTGTTCAGCACCGTGAGCGTGTACGGATATCCCAAACCCGAAGAACTGCCCGTGCGCGAGGACAACGCCAAGCGCCCCGGCACCAATTACGAGCGCAGCAAGTGGATGCAGGAAGAGACCGCCGTGGAATACGCAGCCCGCGGCCTGCCCACCAGCATCGTGCGCCCCGCGCCCCTGTACGGCCCGCGCAACGTATACGGCATGGCCACTATCCTGTTCCTCATGGCCAAGTTCCCCATCCTGCCGTTCCCGGTGAATCTGGACAACCGCATGGTTGGCGTGAACGTGCGCGACGTGTGCAGCGCCGCTCTGTTCCTGGTGGATAAGCAGGAAGCCATCGGCGAAGCGTATAACGTGATCGACAATTCCAGCTACACCATGCGCGAATTCGCCGAGCACGTGTGCCCGCTCATGGGCGTCAAAATCCTGCCCATCTTCATCCCGCGGGAACTGTTTTTCCTGTTCGGAAACCAGGTGGCCGATATTTCCCGCTCCGTGGGTAAAATCTTCCACACGCGTCCCTTCGTGGAAAAAGATATGGTCTATTATCTGAAGGCCATTTACTCGTTCAGCAACGACAAGCTGCGTTCTCTCGGGTTCGAGTTCCAGTATCCTGACCTGCTTGAAGGATTGACCGACACCATCCAGTGGTACAGGGAAAACCATTATCTGGACCGCCGCGAACTGTGGACCAAAGTCTTCGAACGCGTGTAACGCAACAGGCGCCGGATCATTACTGAAAAGCAAATGCCCACCCGTTGCGGGCTGGCCCGCAACGGGTTTTCCTTTGTATTCACCCAGCGCCGGATGTATTATAATTGGAGTATCAGAAACGCACGGAGATTATGCCGCACATCATGACGCACCCCATCGCCAGGCACAAGATTCTATCGTGCTACCAGGAAATCCGCACACTGCAGCGGGGCGAAATGCCCGCGCCGCGCACTGTGGAGTTGTTTGTAACATCGGCGTGCAACCACAACTGCACGGGCTGCCACACGCGCGGGCTGCGCCGCGCGCGGGCCGCGCACCTGAACATCGCGCGCGCCGAAGCCCTGCTGGCCGAATGGCGCGCCATGGGCGTGGAAGGTTTGGAGATTTCCGGCATCGGCGAGCCCCTGCTTTATCCGCACCTGGAGCGGCTTTTGCAAAGCGCGCACGCACTGGGGTTCCGCGTTGGCCTGCTCACCAACGGCTCCCGGCTCCACACCGCGGATCTCGAAGTTCTGCTGCGCACCACGCGTTTTATACGCATTGCTTTCGACGCGGCGGATCCCCAAACCTACCAGGCCGTGCACGGCGCCGACGACTTTGCGCAGGTGGAAAGCAATGTCGCGGCCCTGCTGGAAACCCGCAGGCGCATGGGTGCGAAAACCACAATCGGGCTCAAGGCGCTGCTGTCAAAACGCAACAAGCATGAAATCGCGGCCATGGCGCGGCGAGCGCGCGAACTTGGGGCCGACTATGTGCAGTTCAAACCCCTGCGCCAGTGCCGTGCGTCCCTGTCCGCCGAGGAATGCGCCGCGGCGCAGCGCGATATCGACACAGTGCGCCGCGACATGGCTTCGCGCAACAGCGGGTTCCGGGTTCTGGGCGGCGCGGGCCGCGAAGTCCTGGCCCGCGGGTGTTTTCTCAGTCCCCTGCATCCTGTGGTGGATCCCCACGCAACCCTTTTCGTGTGTCCCTATTACACGCATCACGCGGGCACCCACCGCATTGGCTCGCTCAAGAACAAATCCTTTGCCGCGCTGTGGGGCTCGGACGCACACCGGCAATGCATCCAGGCCATGGACCCGGCCATATGCAATACCTTCGATTGCCCGCTCATCCCCTACAATAATTACGCGGCCTCGGCCATCCTCGACGACAGCATGCACTTGTCCATCGTTTGATACGCATTTGCCAATAATGGAATTTGTTGCGGTAAGGCGTTTCCAACAACTCAAGAAACCCTTTGGGGAAAGGGGTCCTTGAGAATCCTCCCAAAACTTTCGACAGGCCACTGCCCGGCCAATGGCGTACCGGCAGTTGCTTTCTTGAGAGAAATTCCCCGATGCTTGCATCGTGGGATTTATTCAGAAACGTTCCGTGCCAGGGAAAGCCGACGTGATACTCCGGGACTTGCCCCGGAGAAAGTTCATTGGTTGCGATTAAGCGCGGTTCACCAACAAACAAATGAGTGCAGCGGGATTACGGGCTGAGACCCGCGGTGTCGGTCTTGACCAGCCACCAGTCCCAGTCCCCGCCCGATATGTTGGTGCCGCCTATTATGGCGTAGCCCCCGTCCGATGTCTGGATCACATCCTGCGGGAACTGGTTGTTGGCGTCGCCGTGGAACTGGGCGATGGCTTCCACGCCGCCGCTGCTGGCCTTGCCCAGCCAGTAATCTTCGCCGCCGTTGGACCCGGTGGAGGTGCTGGACGCGGCCATAACATACCCGCCGTCGCTGGTGACATTGAACCCGTAGCAGAAATCCGTGCCCGTGCCGCCGTGGGTGTACGAGGCGGTCTGCGCGCCCGCCGAGTCCACTATAACCACGATGCAGTCCGACACCGTATATGTGTTGTTGGTCTGATATCCGCCGATGATGTACCCGGCGCCGAAATTGAAGACCTCTTCGCCGTGGTCCAGCAGAGAGTTGCCGGAAAGGTATGTCTGGTTCCAGGTTACTGCGCCGGCTGCGTCTGTTTTCACGAGCCATATATTATCATCCGTGGTTCCGTCGCCGGAGTAGCCGCCCAGGATGTAGCCGCCGCCCGAGGCCTGGCGCACCGAGTGCAGGAATTCGTTGGTTGTACCGCCGTCGTAAGTCAGGGCCCATTGCTGCACCCCGGTGGAATTGACTTCGGCCAGCACCCCGTCCGCGCCGTTGTCGCCGGAGAACACGTACCCGCCTGTGATTTCCTCAACCCCGTATGCGTGGCTGATGCCCGCGTAGGTCTGGTACCAGGTTTCCGTTCCGCCCGAGTCAAGCTTGGCCAGGGCGGCTGTGCCGCCCTGGTCGCCGCCCAGGAGATACCCTCCGTCCGCGGTCTGGATCACATCGTGCAAACTGGTTCCTGCTTTGGTATAGGTCCAGGCTTGCGTGGTGCCTAAGGAATCTACTTTCACGGCCCAGCCTGAACCGCTGGGCGCAGTTCCGGCCAGGATGTAGCCGCCGTCGCTGGTTTGCTCCAGGGAACTGCCGATGTCATAACCCGTGGCCGAGACGGGGGCGTATGTCTGCTTGAATGTTGTGACTGCGGCTGTGGGCGTGCCGGAAACTTCCGTGGAGTTCGCGCTTTCATTGGGCGTTGTCTCGTTGTCCAGGGTGCGCACCACGTAGTAATAGGGGGTGCCATTGGTCAGCCCGGTGTCTGTGTATGCGGTTCCTGTGACAGTGCCCGAGTTGATCTGTGTATAAGGGCCGCCACTGGCAGTGCCGCGGTATACATTGAATCCAGCGAGATCCGTGATAGTGCTGCTGTCGGTGTTGGTTGTGGGTGCGGTCCATGACAGGGCCACCTGGGCATTGCCGGCTGTGGCGGTTACGCCCGTGGGCGGGTTGGGCGTGGTGGGTGTGGCGCCCACCGCAGGCGTGGCTGTGGCTTCTGCCGAGTCTGCGCTCGTGTTCACCGGGCTTTCATTGTCATAGGCGCGCACCACAAAGTAATAAGCGGTGCCGTTTGTCAGGCCCGTGGCTGTATATGTGGCGCCCGTGACAGCGCCTGTGTTGAGTTGCGTGTAGGGGCCGCCGCTGGCCGTGCTGGAATAAACGTTGTATCCGGCCAGGTCGGTGATCGCGCTGCTGTCCGTGTTGGTTGTGGGCGCGGTCCAGGACAAGGCAACCTGGGAATTTCCTGCCGTGGCCGTGAGCCCCGAGGGTGCGCTGGGTGTTGTGGGTGCGGAAACGGTTACCTGGATGACATCCTGTTTCACATAGCTTGTGCCGTCGTAGATATTCACCGTGATCGTACCCGTGGCGGTGCTGGTGACCGCAGCCGCAGTATATGTGGCTGTGGCGCCCGGACTGGAAACGGTACCTATAGCGGGTGTGGAAACACTCCACATGATGGTGGATGAGAACGTGGACGTGATATCCTGGCATGCGGCGTCGTACACAACGGCCTGGAGCATGTTGGTGCTGCCGCTGGACACGGTTAATGTCGCGGTTTTGAGGATGGGGATCTGTTGTCCGTACTCGTGGATCTGCACGCACTGGATGGCGCTGAAGGGCAGGGCGGCTGTGGATTGAGCAACGATGCGCGCGGCCGTGCCTGTGGGCCCGCTGGAGCAGTCGCGGGTTTCATTGGCCGGCACATAGGGCAGGGTTCCGCCTCCGCCTCCGCCTCCGCAACTGTTCAGCAGCAGGGCCGCGGCCAGCATTAGCGGTGCGGCCAGGAGCGCCATTTTTGCGAATCCCGTGAATGTGTGTTTTTTCATAATCAATGCACCTCGCGGTCAGGCTTGGCCCGGGTCCGGGACATCAATAATTGCAGCAGTCGCCGCCCGGTGTGAGCAGGTTTTCAATAATACTGTCTTCCATATCCTGCTGCAGGATTTCGTCGGCCACGGTGTTGGTCAAATCGTCCATCTGGTTGAGCACATCGGCCGGGGGCTCGTCTGCGCCAGCGCCCGACGCGCTTTGAATCTGCTGAATTTCCCGCTCGAGATTCTGCATGGTTTCTTCTGGAATCGCCATGGGATCGAGCGGCGGGTCGCCGGCCGACACGGTTGTATAGAATTCGGCCTCAATAATTTTTTGCACTTCCTGGGCCTGCACGAAGATGCTGCCCGCGAAAACTTCAAACTCGCTTTTGGGTTCGGGGTCGATCAAGTGTGTGGCGGAGAAGTCCGTGCCGCGCACGCCCGCGCGGGCGATGGGGGTGTTGATGTTGAACTCATCGCGCGTGCTGAGTTTTTTTGAGTGCACGAGCACGCGGCCCTTTTTGAGCCCCAGCGTGGTTTTTTGTCCGGCCGCGCCGGAAAGGCTGTCGATGGTGAGTTCGGTCAGGGGCGATACCTTGACGGTGTTGCCGTCGAACCAGCGCAGCACGGCCTCGCCGTCCGCGCCCGTGCGCACTGTGTCGACCTGTGCCAGGGTGCTTGTCTGGGTCAGGGTTTTCCACCCGGCCCCGGCTTTTTGAAAATCAACGGCGCCGTTCACCTTCACAACCTGCACCTGGGCGCGCACCCCTGCGGCCAGGGACAGGGTGAGCGCCGCGATCCACAGCATAACTTTGGTTGCGCGTTTCATATCCGAGTCCCCCCGTGATTACCGGTATCGGTACATGATTCCGGCGCGGAACACGTGGTCGTCGTCCGTGGTGCCCGCGGCGGTCGAGTATGTTTTATCAACGAAAAGGTAGCCGATGTCCAGATCCATGCTTTCGTCCATTTTGAATGTGAATGACAGTTTGTACTGGTTGTAGATATGCGTGTCGATAATGCCGTATGCCTGCGAATATTTGATCATGGAATTCAGGGACCAGTGCGGCGTGATGGGCTGGTCGTGCATGAATCCCAGGTCCAGGGTGCGGCTTTCAGACCAGTCGGTCTGGGTGTTGTAAATAGCGAAGCCCATGATGCGCGCGGACGCGGGCCGCTGATACACTGTGCGGTACATGCCGAACCGCAGCCGGTCCCGATCACTGCGCTGGGCCAGGGCCGTATTTTCCTCGAACACATTGTACGAATAGCCCAGGCTGGCGAATGTTTTGGGGTTGAACACGCGCATCACATTCACACCTGCGATGTGGCCCCCGGCGCTGTTCCGATCCAGGTTGTGCTTGTACACATAATACACGTTGCCCATGGTTTTGCCCTGGAGATGGCGTGTCACGGACACGATGTTATAGGCGTAATCATCGGGGTTGTTGGCGTCGGAATGTGTTTCCACGCGGGTTCCTGCCTGGATTGTGCTCTTGTTGGCCTGGGCCGCGGCCGCGGTGCATGCGAGCAGCACGACTGCGGCAACCCAAAGCGGAAACCGTTCCAGGTGCGAGGTTCTCATAATATCCTCCTCTGAAATTCACTCTCAAAAAAACCGGGTTGGCTTGAAGCAGCGCCGGCACAGGCGGCAGGGCGCTGATTTTTCTATTATACTTGGAATGGATTCGGCAGGTTTAAGCGGAAAATAAAAATTTCAGGCGCATTCTCGCACCCGGCGCGTGTTTCTCTTTGTTATATATGGGGTGATTTCTGCTTGTGGCGCGCAAGGGTTTCCAGAGTTGTTGAAAACGCTCACTGAAAATTTTCTAATAATTCATCATTCAACACATTGCACAGAGCCGCGTACAGGCCCGCGGCGGCCAGGCGGCGCGCGGCGTCGTACTCAAGCAGCGCCGCATGCGTGCGGCGCAGGCCTCCGCTCAGCAGGTTGGAAATGCCCGCCATGGTGCGCGCCGGTTCACCGAACAAATCGCCCGAAGCAATGGTTTGCACGCACTGCACCGCCGCATCCAGGTGCGCCTTGGCATCCGGCCACGACAGATTCGGCAGCACCGGATCAAAAATCAGCCGCGCCGGATCCACGCCCGCGGCCTGGGCCTCGGAACGCAGAGCAAGGGCCAGAGCCATTTTCTCCTCGGCTGAAACCGGACACAGAGACCGCTCATCCAGCAGCAGGCACACAAGATCCGTTCCGGCATTGTCTACGGCCAGGGGCAGAATACCCTGCAGCTTGGCTGGTTCCATGGTCAGCGCGCTCAGCACCGGCGCCGCGGCCGATGTCCCGGCGCACGCGCGCAGTCCCCGTTCCAGCACCTCGGGAACAGGACTGTCCAGCACCAGCCGCACATCGGGCGCGCCCGCGCACACGGCATGCACCAGGGTTTCCATGCGCCCGCGCCGCCGCTCCGACAGATATCCCGGATTCACATCAATCCACACGGCCCCCGCCGCAGCGCACTGCCCGGCCAGTGCGCGCACCTCATCTCCGCAGTCACTCGCAACCGCTTGCGCCGCCACGGGATTCATAGGATTGATATTGTCCGCCACAAAAATCATACAAACCGCCTTTTTAACTTGTCGCCGAAAATGTCATTTCAAGCCGCAACCGGCTGCGCCGCAGATCGCGTACAGGATACCGATCAGGGGTAGAGTGAGGAAAAACACGAACGCGTAAAGCATGGAAGACCGCAGGCAGCTTTTGACGAGCCGCAAATCCTTGTTGTCCCTGTCACGGAACGAAAAAGCATATTTATACATGGCGAATGAATTGTATTTTTGATTCATCAACGAATTTTTACCGAATGTTTTCTCGGACCATTCGGACATGCCCGGCACATAGTGAAACTCGCGCCACAGGTCCGGGTAATTGTCGCGCACAAAATGCATGTGCGGAACAATCACAAGCTGGCCCAGCCCGCCCGACGCCGCCCAGAACATGGCCACAAAAATCCAGTACGTGCCGAAATCAAATATTCTGGGCATATCCGTGAAAAGCTGGGCTGCGGCCAGTCCCACAATGCCGAAGTATGCAAGCCAGCAGGCCTTGAAATACAAAGACGAGAGAGTGCGAATCATAAAAATCCTGATACCTTTCTCCGCGCCTCAGCGCACGGAGCTGTTTGATATAGTATCGTGCGGCGCAGCGCTGTTTTGGCAAAAATATTCCGGCCCGAACCGCGCGCGTTTCCGTGCTGCGCTTGTGATGTTGGACATTTTGCGGAATCAATTGTTCCCATGCTTGCCTGAAACCGTGTGGAATCCGAGCAAAGGCAGCCCATGAAAAAAGCCATAATTATGATCATCGGGATTTGTATGATGGGAGCGGCCACATGCCGCGCCGGGCTCCAGCACTACGCCGAACTGTGCCGGGAATACATTGCCGGATCACACGCCGCAACCGCCGTTGACCACGGGCGTGACCTTGCCGCCCTGCACCTGGTACACGATAAGCCCGTCGCCCTCGTAATATTCGCAGTACACGGCGATCTCCTGCACCCCGTCTCCGTTCAGATCCAGAACGCCCTGCAGGCGGCACTGCTCGGCCACGATCGTGTCATCGGTTTTGGGATAGAACATATCAGCGAGCAGGGTGGTTTGCACCTTGCCGTTAACAATCCGGCGCAGAAACACCAGGGAGTACTCGTTTTTCTCGGGCGTGACCACGGGCATGGGCCGCATGTTCATGGCTGCAATAACGGCTTCCTCGACTCCGTCGCCTTCAAGGTCCATGCGCACCACCTGCGTGATTGTTACAGGAGCATCCCCCAGCCCGTTCTCCTTGAGAATCCGTGCGGCTTCATCTTTATACGTTTTCTGATCCGTGCTTTGCACTTTGGGAACGCGGGGCAGGGCGTTCCATGGCGCGGCCACGCCCATCGCGTACTTGTCTCCGGGCGGATAGCTCTGGAAAGGCGCCACCAGGCCCGGCACGTCCCATTCGGGTTTGCCGCCCGGCAAAGACGCCGTGCGTTTACTCAAGGAGTAGAACGCATACGTTTCCCCGCCCTTGACCAGTGGCTCGATCTTTTCCGCGCCCATCCATTGGCCGCTCGCCCAGCCTCCGACCACGCATCCGTATTGCGTCACGATGGGGTGAACCCCGGCCGATGCCTTGTTCTTGGCCGCCTTGGCGCCCAGGGCCGTGTGCGGCGCGCCTGCGCAAAGGCCCAACGCGGCAAGCGTCAAAATAAGTAAGGGTTGTTTTGCCTGTTTTATCATTATGCAAAGCTCCTCTTTTTTCAAAAGGGTCCCTTAAGTCGCCGAAGGCAATTGTTTTGAACCGGTTTATTTAATCAGGAGCCAGGCCACGCCGCCGATGAGGGCGTAGCGTTTCCACATCTGGCGCTTGCGCACGTTCATGGTCAACTGGTATTCATCCGCCAGTTTTTGGGCGGCCCGTTCGGCGATAACATCGCTGAGAAGTTTGGCCGCGTCTTCATTGTATTCGGTGAAGTGGCCGCGCACCGTGTGGCTGCCGTCCATAATGAATACGTGGGGGATTTTGCGATCCTCAATCTGGAACAGATCGAAAACCGCGGCACCTGTGTCCAGGGTCATGATGTAGCGGTCCTCGAGTTTGAAATTGTACTCATAGCCTTTTTCCGCGAGTTCTTTTGTGTAGTCCGCGAGGTTTTCTTCGTACGCGCCCTTGGCCTGTTTTTTGACCATGGGGAACAGGGCTTTGTGGTACTTGCTTGTGTCGGCCACGATCACATAGAGAATGCCCTCGGCGTTGAAGTGGGGCAGGGTGAGTTTTTTGATCCAGCTGATGCCCTGTTCGGCGGTATCCTCGTTGCCGAAGCAGTAGAGCACGATCCAGCCCTCAAGATCTTTGCCGGCTATTACGCGGCCGTACAGGTCCTTGATGTCGAACCGAGGGACATCGGTGATGGTGACAGGGGCCTGGCCCGGGCCGAGCAATTCGCCCTGGAGTTCGGCAGCGGGTTGGTCCGTGGCTGCGGCCTGTCCGGCGCCTGCGGATTCATGCTGCGCCATGGCCGGGTGTGCGAAACATGTGAGGGAGAAAATCAGTGCTAAGAGAATATACAGAAAATTCGGGATCATCCGTTTCATGTGCTGCCTCCTGGGCGGGGGTATCAAAACACGTATGACAATTTTAAGAAAGTAGCATCAAAAGTCCAGATGCGCAAACGAAAACGTGCTGCAATTCAAGGGTCGAGGACGCGGACGCGTGCGGGAATCGTTGGGCCGTAAATGCCGGTCGGTTTGAGATTTACGCGTACATCCGCGTCGATTTCAAACAGGCGGAACCAGGGCATGAGCGTGTTCAGAGACATATCCTGGACATGCAACGCGGGCGTGGACGTCCCCAGATTCAGAAGCGCATCGTGGAAATAATCGCGGAACAGGGCGCGTGTTTTGTTCTGCACCGCGTCCGTGAGTTCGCCGCGGAATTCCCCATAGATGTTTGCAGGAATGTTAACCGGGGATGCGTTGCGCATGCGCAATTCCATTTCCAGGTTGGGGCGAATGGCGGCCATGTACAGGTAGTCGTCGGCGAACCGTTGGAGCAGAAAAGCGGCGTGGGCCGCGGCGCGGGCCCGCACATCTGCGCCGCGCGCGGCGTCCAGGCGCAGGGTATACGCCACGAGCAGGTGCGCGGCGGCTGTGCCAAAAGCATTGCCCGCAGTATTCCAGCCCGCGTATGAGGACAGGGCGGCCGGGCCCGGGTTTTGCAGCAGGAGTGCGGCCAGGCCTGCGTCGGATTTGTTCACGAACCGCACGTCGGCCACACCGGCTGCGCGGCCGCGTCCTGATAGTTTCGCCGCCAGATCCGCGGCCTGTTGTTCTGCGCCCGCAGGGGTGTGGGGGGGCGAATCCCCGGCGTACACGATAAGGTGGCCGTGAATGTGTTTGTCCGTGGCCACGGTGGCGCCCGCGGCTTGCAGGGATGCGGCGGCCATGGCGGACAGGGGTCGGTCTTCGAGCGGGGCGATCCAGTCCGCGGCCTGGGGCGGCACAAAGTGCAGGGCGATGCGGGGCAGCAGCCTGCGCGCGTGGTTCACGGCGCGCGCCAGCAGGAGTTGGCCCACTTCATCGGCCCCGGGCTTGATGAGTACGCGGTCCGCGGCCCCGGCTTGCTGAATGGCCAGGGACAGGACCTCGCGCTCGGGCCGGTGCGGGCCGTATTCGGCGTTGTCATCCATGGCCAGCACCAGGTAATCGAGCACTCCGCTGGCGGCCAGGGCCACGGCCGCGCGGTTCACGGCGTGGTTGCGCGTGCGTGCGGCCAGATAATCCGCGAGTTGCTGTTCGGGAATTTTGGCTTTAAACTCGGCGGCGCGCGCGGCAAGCGCGGCGTCATTTTGCGCCTTGGCATGGTCGTTCAATTTAAGATATTTTGAAATCAGGTCGGTGACGCCGTCATACTCCGGGTCCCCGGTTGCGGTGCGCGCGATGCGCTGAATGATGCCGAATGCGAAAATTTGCGTGCGCGGGTTTTTTGCTGTGAAGTGTTCGATTGCGGCCAGACGTGCGATGGCTTCGGGTTCGGGCGTGTCCGGCACACGCGAGGCCACGAGCCCGCCATAGGCCAGCATGTCCAGGGAAATGATGAGGTAATCCGGGGCCGGCTCCAGGGTGTCCAGCCAGTGTTCGACCTGGTCCGGGTTTCCTGAGAAGCTGTAGGCCCCGATGGCTTTGTACGGGGGCACGCGCAGGTCTGCGCCCGCGATGGCGGCAAGGCGCAGCACATGGTCCATGCACGGGGGCCGGTTGTCCAGGGGAACAAATGCAATGGACGGAGTGGCCGCAGCCATGGAGAATCCGCACAATACGGTGATGCAGAGTGCAAGCAGAAATCGCAGCGGCGTGTTCATGCGATCATTGTAGTCCGTGTGAGGGCAATATTAAAAGATTTGCTTTTGGGGTGTGGGAGCGTTGGGTTGGATTGCGCCCGTATTCCCGATGATGTAGAGCGCAGCCGTGTTTTTGGATTCCTGCACGGGGAACCGTTTGAACTCTTGAATGGAAAGAAAACCTGAGCTTGCGCGCGACTTGTAAACGCCCGGCTTGTAAGCGCCGTCCTGGGCCAGGAACAGGCAGGGGCGGGGCAGTTGGTCCAGGCAGGCGCCGGTCCAGCAGATAGCGTAGCCCGCGTTGCGCATGGTGGCGTCTGCATCCAGCGCATGGGTGCGCGGGTCGCGCATAATTTGACTCGGGTCGGGCGGGTTGTGGAACAGCACGTACGTGTACATGTACGGGTTGTACGCCACGGCGCGCCATGCGAAGCGGTTCCCCTGCTCTTTCATGGCGTCAAATGCCTGCTCATAACTGTGCGAAAACGGGCCAGCGGATTCCACGCGGTAGGTGGTGAAGTAGAAATGGTAATAAAGCGCCGCGTTGGCGCAAATCAGAACCGCGGCCATGAGCGCGCCCAGGCGTGCACGGCTTGCCCCCATTTTATTTCTAATAAGTTCCAGCAGGCGCACCAGGCCGAAAGCCCCCGCCAGTTGCAGGGCGGGCAGGGCGACAATGGACCGGATGGCGTGCTGCTCGCCCCAGGTCATAAGTGATGCGCCCACGGGAAAGAGCAGGATCCACAGCACAAGCAGCAGGTGTTCTTTGTCTCGTTTTAGAATCAGAAAAACCACGCCGCAAATTAACAATACCGCGCTGATTGGCAGCATCACGCCGCGCCCCTGCGGCCCGTGCGTTTGGGCATGCGTATCGCCTTGCGTGAGCAGAAACCCCGGGGACAGGTAGCCCAGGTAGTTTGTCTTAAATGCGTACGCGGTGCGTGTGGTTTTACGGGAAGCAATCAACCGGGTGATTGGCGTATTCTTGCTTTGCAGATGCTGCTTGATTTTCTCCTGAGCGGACTGGCCGGTGATGGATTGCTTCTGGAAGTAAGCATCCATTTTCGTGGATTTGAAGGACCCGAGCGCGCCGGGCAGCCACAGGGCCAGCATCAGGGTGGCCGCGGCAAATGCCCAAACCCCGCATTTTAGAAGTTCGTTGCGGTAAAGAATTGCAAACCCGCACAGGAACAGGGGCGTGAACAGCAGGGCCACGGGATAGGTGAAGAATGTGAGGCCCATGAGCAGTGCGCCGGGAATAAGGCGCGCGGGACGGCCGCGTACGCCCTGCACGAGTAGAACCAGGCCCAGGCTGAATACTGCGGGCAGGGCCACGGCCTCGATGCCGAACCGGCTGAAATGCACGTGCCACGGGCTCACGGCGAGCAGGAGCGCGGCGGCAAGCCCGGCGTTCGCGTCGCGGAAAAGCTCCCGCCCAAGCAGGAACGCAGCCAGCACGCCCAGCACGCCGAACAGGGCCGCGGGCAGGCGAGCCGCGAATTTGTTGAGCCCCAGCAGTTTCACGCTCGCCACGGACGGATAAAAATACACGGGGTGCTTGGGGTTCCATGATGACTGCGGGTACAGGGGCCACGCACGGCCAGCTTCGTCGCGCCCTGTCTCGGCCACCAGGTATGCGTTGAGTGCAATGGATGCTTCATCGAGTTGCAGGCCGTTGGGCACGCTGTCCAGGGCGAACATGCGCAGGCCCAGGGCAAGCCCCAGCACGGCCAGGAATGCGCCCCGCTGCCAGGGTGTTAATGCGTGGTTGTTGATTTTTGGTTCAGACATTATTGAAAAGATTTTTCAGGCGTGAAACGGCATTGTCTTCGACGACTCAAGGAACCCTTTTAAAAGGGTTCCTGTTGAGAATCCTTCCAAAACTTTCGGCGGGCAATTGCCCGGCATAAAGCGCGCCGGTCAATTGCCTCATTGAATTATTGTGGGGGATTCTCATGAACACCTGATTTCATACCACCCATTTTGTGATTTGTTGTGGCATCCTTGAGTTGCGGCCTGTGAATGGCCACGTCGATTTTTTGCGTCCGCCGCACGCTTGCATTGTATGGGCGCAAAGGGGTTTTTGTCCACGCTGCGGGCTCTGGAATGCTAAAGAAAGCAAAGAGAGTGTTGATCCGATAGTCCTTTATTATAAA
>Ga0351854_1011_pt2 | contig 43492 bp, 30 predicted proteins | sample BONcelHFGM3001C9_FD_206793 | JGI IMG/M metagenome (GOLD analysis project Ga0351854, IMG submission 206793) | Enriched cells from coal bed in the Powder River Basin, Montana, United States - BONCAT cells FGM rep2 HSBNCT.FGM.300.1.C9 ...
CCGCGGGCGCCAGATCCAGGTCGCCGAGATATGCATCAAACAGGGCGGTGAGGATGCGGGTGGCTTTCACAGCCATGGAAACCACGCGGTGGTGGCGGTAAAAGCGCTTCATGAGCAGGGCGCGCAGTTCCTGGGCCGCGCACCCCATTTCCGGGCTGAAGGATACGAGCAGGCCCGGGGCCGAGCGCACATCGTCGAGGGTTTCCACACCCTGCTCTTTGATATTGGCGCGGGCCTGGGTGAGCAGATCATTGACCTGGCGGTCGATGAGGTTTCGGATCAACTGGTAGTGGCGCATGGTGCGATCCCCGCGCAGCCTGTCCTCGCGGTCCATGGTTTCAAGAATATCGCGGCACAGCGCGGATTCGCGCAGATCATCCTCGGCCAGGATGCGGCTTTGCAGGCCGTCGTCCACATCGTGGCTGCAGTATGTAATTTCGTCGGCAACGTTCACGAGTTGCGCTTCGAGCGTGGGCATGCCGGGATCCAGTTCCAGGAGGCCGCTGCCGGGCGTGTCGTACGTGGTGGTATGCTTGGCAATGCCTTCACGCACCTCAAAACTGAGGTTGAGTCCGGGGAAACCTGGATAGCGGGTTTCGAGTTGTTCCACGATGCGCAGGCTCTGGCGGTTGTGTTCAAACCCGCCGTGGCCCTGCATGAGATCGTGCAGCACATGCTCGCCCGTGTGGCCGAAGGGGGGGTGGCCCAGATCGTGGGCCAGGGCGATGGCTTCGGCCAAATCCTCGTTCAGGCCCAGACCGCGGGCGATGGTGCGGGAAATCTGCGCCACCTCAATGGTGTGGGTGAGCCGGTTGCGGTAATAATCACCCTCGAAAACAACAAACACCTGAGTTTTGAATTCCAGGCGGCGGAATGCGCTGGAATGGATCACGCGGTCGCGGTCGCGCATGAACGGGCCGCGCCAGGGATGCTCGATTTCAGGAAATCTGCGCCCGAGCGTATGCGCGCTGCGCTGTGCGTAGGGGGCGAGAATATGATCTTCAAAATCTGTGATATTCAGCATGAGCGTTCCTAAAGAATATGTCATCGGGGCCGGCTGCAGCAGCGGAACCCGAATGTATCGTAATTCACGGCGGGGTCATAGGCATCGCGGAACGCACAGCGGGTAAACAGAGGGTGGTCCATATAACTGCCGCCCTTGATGACCCGGTAATGCCGGCTGCCCTGGTCCGGGTAAACTTCGTCCATGGTTGAAAGGGTCCACTCGGCGGCGTTGCCCGCCATATCATAGATGCCGCCGCCCACGGGGCTCACACAAGCGGCGCGGGAACCAGACGGTTCAATGCCGCGGCCTTCAACGTTGCAGGCGTGCTTTTCAAAAACACCGCCAAAGGGCCATGCCCGGCGCGTGCCTGCGGCGCATGCCATTTCCCATTCCAAATCCGCGCACAGGGTTTTGCCCCTGGCCTCGCACAATTTCATGGCCGTGCGCCAGTCCGCACCCGTGGCGGGCAGCTTGCCGGCTTCATTGGGATATTCAAAACGATCCACGCAAACCGGCTGCATTTTCGCATGCCCGTAATGCTGCGATTCCGGAGAAAACCACTGATCGTTGCAATTACCTATGGATTCTTTGCATATTTTCATGATGTGTTTGATTTTATCTTTTGAAGTGCCGAAGGAATAATCGCCGGCGGGCACGAAAGCCATGTCTGACGGACACGTAGGCGTGCGGCCTGCGCTGGCGACCGGGTTCAACGCAAGAAAACCAAGGCACAGAATAACAGCCGCCAGGCAACCGGCGGGCGCAAAGTGCGCCATGCGCTGTGCATTGCGGCGCAGTGTTTTCATTGCATACATTTTACCTTTTGCCATACCTGTGCTTCAACAACATCGAATTCGGGTAATCCGCAACCGGATTCCGGGGCAAAACCCTTGGCTGGGGGAAAAGCACGGCGGTATTATAAAATCCGAATAATCCGGCGGGCCGCTGCCACCGGCTATAGTATCCCATGAAACAGTTATAGTTGCGCGGGCGCATTTTGAAAAGGTTTTATCGTTTGAATTAATGTGCGCTGCTGTGTCACAGCGAATGCGTGTCCGGAAATTCGGCGGGAAACAGAGCCATGGCGGCGCGGCCCACGTGGCGCGCCAGGTGCGCATCGGACGCGGGCCAGAACAGGAGCCCGGCCCCGGCAGCAGGCGCCAGGAGGCTCGCGAACCAGGGCGCGTCCATGTGCCGCACATTGATCTCCAGGGCCTTGCCCTGGCGCGCGGCGAGTTGGGCGAGATCCAGCACGGCCTGGGCGGGCGGATGGCCGAACCGTTCAAAATAAGTGCCGAAGGGGTGGCCGATAACATGCACGCGCGGGTCGCAGGCCAGGGCATGGAGCAGTTCTGTTTCCGCGCAAAGTGTTTCCTGCTCCGAAGGCCTGTGGAACGGGTCGCGATCCCCGCCCTGCCCCGCGGCCCAGAGGCCGTGCACCGAGCCCACCACCAGTTCCGCGCGCTCCAGGGACTGCGGGTCCGTGTCCAGCCCCCCCTGCCCGGCCAGGGCCGTGGCCTCGATGCCGCACATGATGCGCAAGCGGCCCGCGAACTCAGCCTTCAAAGCCTCGATTTCATAAAAATATGCATCGCGCCACGGAGCGCCGCGCCTCATATGCTCTGCGAAAACCAGGATATCAAGGCCCATGGCCAGGGCGCGCTCCACGCACGCGCGCGCCGGGCTGTACCCGTCCGCATGATCCGTGTGTGCGTGCCCCTCCATGCGCACGGCGCGGCCGGGCAATGCGCGGCCACACCCATCAAAATAATCACTGAATAAAAACCGCACGTGCGCAGGCAGCATGATGCCCCTTAATGTCACTGGAGAAAACGGCCACAAACACTTGCCCAAATTATTTCGCGGCCCCGGCAGTTCCGCATAAATTGCCTTTGCTTCATTTTAACACCGGATTATCCTTCAGTTCGGCCACGCCGCAAGCCGTGGCCGCAAAGTGGCGGTTGAGATCCGGGCTGTGGTACACGCCGCGCACCTGCTTGGCCACGCGCCATGTGGACACAACCCGGCGCGTGGACAGATCGAACGCCTGCACCGTGCCGGCCACGTAATTGCCCACGTACAAGAGCTTGCGGCCCACGTCGATCTCCATGTCCCGCGGTCCGTTTTGCGTTTTCATGGCGCCCGCAATCTTCATTTTTTCAAGGTCTACGATCAACACCTCGTTGCGTAATGGCTTGGCCAGATAGGCGCGGCGCGTGAGCGGGTCGATTTCCATGCCGAGTGTTGCGAACCCAATATTGGTGCAGCGCAGGATGCGGTGCGAATCGGCATTAATTTCATAAAGGAAATGAGACATGGCGCCTGTACACACGTAAATGCGGCGGCGCAAAGGGTCCAGGCGTACGGCGTGCGGCTGGGTCATGAGCGGGAACCATAGTTCGCCCTGCTTGCGCCACGTGTCGTAATCGAACCACACCAGGCGGCGGCCGGACTCGCACAGCACAATCAGTTGTCTGGTTTTATGGTCAAGCTGCAGGCTGATGGCCGGACACTTGGGCTCGGCTATGATGCGTTCCAGGCGCAGGGGTTCGGTGCGAAATACGGCGACCGCGCCCTGATCCCTGGCGCGCCAGTCCGTGGTATAAATTTCCTTTTTTTCAGGGTTGAAAACAAGCCGCTGCGTGGAGCCGCGCAAGCCGAGTGCGTTCAGTTCCACCAGGGCCACGGTCTGCTGCGTTTGCAGATCATACTGCTCAAGCGCGCCGCGCTTGTACGCGATATACAACTGGCGTGTTCCAAATGGGATAAGCGCATCATAGGGGCGCTGATCCGTGCCGTAAATAAGAACCGCTCCCGAATCCGCCATCGCCTCCGGATTACACCCGCCCGGGATTTTCCAGAAACTGCCCACCGCACCCATGCCGCAGCACGTGCATAACAGCATCATCACCAGCGGGCTCCCGGCCAGCCCCCAGTACTGCGGCCCGCGCACTCCGCGTGCGAAAATCAGCGTCCCCCCAGCGAAATAGGCCAAACCCAGGATTGCAGCCATGGGCAGCACGCCCAGATGGCCGAACAGGCCGGTGGCAAGGATCAGCCATGTGCCGATGAGCAATAATGGTTTCACAAACCGGTTCCGTTTCACAGGCGCGGGATGCGAGTAAAACAGGATCCACGGAAGCGCCGAATACAAATACAAGGGCGCAGTGCGCGTGCCCGCTACAACAGATTCGCACATGGCTAAAAATGCAATCAGCATGGCATACAACAGCAGTGCGGAAAACACCGCGCGCGACACCACGCCCGGGCGCCGTCTACGCGCCCGGCGCACCAGGGCCAGCGCGCCAAGGACAATAATTAAAACCACCAGCATGGTCAGCAAAACCGCGGACCATCGCTGCTCCATGCTTTCCGTAAACGGCATAAAAACAGCATATCCGAGCATGCCGTGAACCGGAGGCATAAGTGTGGAATAAAAAAAGTGCCCGGCGCGCGAACCCAGCATAGGAACAAGAATCGCATACGCCCACACCGCAACATAAATGACAAAGGCTGCGCTCTGGCTTTTGCTCACAGGCCGCTGCCCGCCCTCGTGCTTTCCATCGACATCTTTCGTTTGTTGCATACCAAAAGCCTCGTGTAAATATCATTCAAAGACTACCCGAAAAGCCGCCAAAAGCAAAGCGCGGCATGGCTGCACTTGCGAAATCAATAGCTTTAAAAAATGGGAAATGTTAAACAAAAAAATTTGTAATGAACAATGGGTTTACTGAAAATTTCCACACGCATTCAATTAGGCAATTGCCGTGATAAGTTTAGCGGAATTCTTAAAAAGTATTTTCGAAAGGGATTCTTAAGTCACCGATGATATATCAACACCGCTATTGCCGCGCCCCCCTTACATAATTGGTGTTTGTTGATCTGCGGACCGCGCGCCCAGGTTGCCATAGCGATGGTAGCTGTCGCTGATGCTCTGTTCGCGCACATACCAGACCAGCTCCACGCGGCCGTGCATGAGCACGGGTTCGCGTGCGATATAGACCGGCGCGCCGGCTGCGGCGCTCAGCAGTGTGCCGGACACGCGGTCCGGGGCCGCGCAGCGTATGCGACCTATTTCGCCCTTGCGAACCATGCGCGCCAGGGCCTGATCCGACTGCTGCGCGAATTGCAGGCGCGCGCCCCAGTGGGCCGTGAGATCGCGCAGCATGGGCAGCCAGGGACTGCGGTCATCGGTCTGGTAGCTGACCATGACCCCGCAGCCCACGGCCCACGCCGCACACAGGCGCGCCGCGATATCGAATGCGCTGTCCGCACTGTGTATGCGGATCAGCAATCTTTTTACAGGCAGATACCGGCGGATGTTATCCTGCCCGCGCAAATGGAAGTGGTCGTGCTCGGCCAGAAATTCCCGATCCGCCTCCAGATCGTAGCTGCGGATAGCGGTGATGATTTTATCCATATGCACGGCGGAAATCCCGGCGTCGCCCGTGGCGGCGCGCGGCAAGTCCCGGGCAAATTGCGCGAGTTGCGCATTGCGGATTTCTTCCCGCAGTTCCGGGGGACCCAGTTCGCGGAAACGCATGAACGGAATCGGATAATTGGGTCCGCCCGCCTTGACGCCCGGCCCGGACACGGATTTGCCCATGCCGCCGAATGGATGTTGCAGCACAATGGCGCCGGTTGTGGGCCGGTTCACATACAGGTTGCCCGCGCGCATCGAATCCTTCCACGCAGACTGCTCGTCTTCATCCAGGCTTTCCAGCCCGGCGGTGAGGCCATAGCCCGTGGCATTGGCCATGTGCACTGCGTGTTCCAGGTCCTCGGCCTGCATCACGGACAGCACCGGGCCGAACAATTCATTCATGTGCGTGGAGGAGCCGGGTTTCACGCCCCAGCGCACGCCGGGCGACCACAGGTGATCGTTGCCTTGTAATCTCTTGGGCGCAACGGCCCACTCTTCGCCGGGCTCCAGGTTCTTGAGCGCTTTTTCCAATGCGCCCGAAGGCGGCCGGATCAAAGGCCCGACCTTTGTGGACAAATCCCACGCAGGGCCCACTTTCATGCTTTCCACAGCATCCGCGAGCCGCTTGCGGAAACTTTCATCCCCGTAAACCTCTGTCTCCAAAATCAGCAGGGATGTGGCGGAACACTTCTGGCCGCTGTGCCCGAACGCACTGCGCAGAACATTCTTCACAGCCTGATCGCGGTCACTGAGCGCGGTAACAATGGTGGCGTTCTTGCCCCCGGTTTCAGCATACAGATTCATCTCGGGGCGATTTTGCAGCATGTGTGCGGCGGTTTCCGTGCCACCCGTAAAAATCACGGCGTCCACCTTGTGATGTGCGGCCAGGGCCGCGCCCGCGGCACGGCCCGCACAGGGCAGAAACTGCAATGTGCGTTGTGAAACGCCCGCGCGCCAGAAACAGCAGCACAGTTCCCAAGCCGCCAGAACCGCGTCGGACGCAGGTTTGAGAATCACGGTGCTGCCCGCGGCCAGGGCCGCGGCCACGCCCCCGCACGGGATGGCGATGGGAAAATTCCAGGGGGAGATTACGGCCACAACGCCCGCGCCTGTGCATTCGAGATTTCCGGTTCCGGCGAATGCGGCCACGGCGCGCGGGTAATATTCCAGAAAATCCACGGCCTCGGACACTTCGGGATCGGACTCAGCAATTGTCTTTCCGCCGTCGGCCATGGCGGCGCCGATGAGATCGGCGCGCGCGCGGCGCACTTCCATGGCCGCCAGGGCTAAAACCTCAGCGCGCTGCGTGTGCGTGCGGGCGCGCCAGTTGTCGCGGTCCGATGCCGCGCAGGCCACGGCCCGCTCCACATCATCCTCCGCGCCCTGCCGGTACCGCCCCACCACAACGCCCGGCCGCGACGGATCCAGGCAATCACACATTTCCCGTGCATCACGGATTTCCAGGCCATCCACCACGAGCGGGATATCAGCGGCTTTGTCTCCGCACCGGGGTTGCCATTTTTCAATAATATTTTTTGCCCACGTTATGTTTTGCGCCAGGGAAAAATCCGTATCCGGCTCATTGGCGAACCCATGCTCCAGGAGCGCGCGCACAGCCCTGGCGTCCACGGGTTCCAGCCGGTTCTGAGTGCGGCGCGGCGCATGCGCAACAGAGTCCATGCGTTTCCAGGATTCGATAAAACCCTGTTCAAGCCTGTGCCACATGGTGTCTCCCACCTGCACGCTGAACGAGTGGCGCAGAAAATTATCCGGCGCCGTGTTTTCATCCATGCGCCGGATGAGGTAGCCGATGGCTGAAATAAAATCTTCTTCACGCGTGGCGGGCGCATACAGAAGCAGATTGCCGGTGAGTTCGTGGGACGCGCGCCGCACGGGATCGGCCATGCCTTCGAGCATCTCAAACTGCACCTTGTCCAGAACCCCGCGCCGGTCCGCGCTCACCAGGGCGAACGAAAGGTCGAACAAATTATGAGATGCAACGCCCAGGCGCACGGCCGCGATATTGTCCGCCTCCAGCCCGTACACGAGCATGCGCTTGTAATTGGCGTCCGTGTCCAGCTTGCTTTTATATACGGCCTGGGGCCAGTGCATGAGCCCGGCCTCCACCTGTTCCATTTCCATGTTGGCGCCTTTGACGATGCGAATGGTCACGGGCGCACCGCCCGCGGCCACCCGCGCGCGCGCCCAGTCCGTAATTTGCTTCTGCGTGCCAAAAGAATCCGGCACATAGGCCTGGAGCGCAATGCCCGCGGCAATGCCCTTGAGCGCGGGGTCGTCCAAAGCGCGCATGAACGCCTGCGCCGTAATGTACATGTCGCGGTACTCTTCCATGTCCAGGTAAACGAACTTGGGGCCACACACCCCGTCCGGAGTTTCAAATGTATGTTCCGCAGCGGTGTGGTACAGGAACCGGAGCCGCTCGGTGAGCACATCCACGCAGTGGTCCGCGCTCAGAGAAGCGATCTGCGAATAGATCGTGGAAATTTTAACGGACACGACTTCAATGCCGGGATTTTCCAGTGCGCGCATATATTCGTCGAAGCGGCGGCCCGCTTCTTTTTCGCCCAACACGGCTTCGCCCAGAAAATTCACATTCATGCGCATGCCGCGCCGGGACCGCGCGCGCAGGTGCTGTTCAAGTTGCACGGGTTCCGCGGACAGGATCATGCGGTCCGTGTCGCTGCGGATCTTTTTCTTGAACAGGGGCACGCTCAAACCGGGGAGCAGATGCCCGAAGGAGACGAATATTTTCATGAGCGTGCGGTCCACGCCCTTCATAAAGCCGGGGATGTCTTCGGAATTCAGGATGCGGCGCACCTGTGCGGTGACGCGGCGCGGGTCGCGGCTGCGGAAACTGCGGTCAATGAGCCGGATGAGCGTGGCCTTGTCCCGGGGGGAATCCACGAGCCGCGCCAGGCTGAGGGCTGCTTTCTGTTCTTCGGGGGTGTGCAGCTCCTGGGCTCGTTTGTGCAGGCGCCGCGCCAGGAACACCGCTTTCTGAACAGTCTGGGAATATCCGGCGCCAGGGTCGAATACAAAATCGCGGAATTCACGTTCCAATGCAAGGTGCGTGCGCTGCGCTTCCACAGATTCCCGCTCCTGGGCCATAGCCATTCTCCAGACTGCAAATACCGTTATAAATCAGAAATACCAAATTGCATTCCTTCATTACTTATTCTTAATGATGCTCATTGGAAAATCAATGCAGCATGGGCGGGCGGAGACTCACTCCGACGCCTCATGCTCGGGTTCAACCGGCAGGCACGGCTTCAGGGACTGGCAATAGCGCGGCAGCTCTTTGACAATGCGATCCGCCATCACCGCGTAGCCCCTGGCGTTGGGATGAGACCACAAAAAATTCTCTTCATAGAAATAATCCGGCATGTCCTGCTCGGGAATACGGGTATAAAACCAGGCCTTGTGATCAATGACCGGAATATTGAGAGCGTCCGCCACGCGCAGCAGTTCCGGGTGGATGGGCATGGGATTGGGATACGTCATTACAATGAAATCCGTGCCGTAGCGTTTGGCGATGCCGTGCATGACCTGCACATCGCGCACCAGGCGTCGGGACGCCACCGGGCTCTGAAATTCCCGGGACTCGATTTGATAGCGGATAACCTTCCTGCGCCCGTTTTCTACGACAACATGTCCTTCGGCAAAGGAATCTTCATTTTCATAGATGCTCTCCTGCACGGCGATTGAATCGCCCGATTCACCCCCGGCGGATGCGGCGCTCTTGCGGTGTTTGAAACGATACGCATTAAACCGCACGAGCTTGTATAAGCGAAATTCGGACAGCGCGGCCTGCACGCGTTCGCCCACTGTTGGGTCGTCATCATCCGTAAAAGCATCGGTCGCATTCCAGTGATTGTTGATGCCCGCCATGAACAGAACAATATGGGGCCGGTACTTGAGCAGATCCTCTTCGAAGTGCGCGCGGATATACCCGGAATTCAGGCCCGGCACGCCGCGGTTGATGACCTGCGCCTTGCATTTGGAGTCCCTGTCCAGGCGCTCCTGCAACTGCCTGGGATAGGACTTGCCGCGTTCGGCGCCCACGCCGTAGGTAAAGGAATCGCCCAGGCACAGGATGCGCACCTGCCCGGATTCGGGATACTGCTCGCGCCACACATGCAGCATGGCCCAGCCCGCGCCGCGCATGAGAAGTTCCGCGGAACCCAGAATCACAAGCACAATAACCACAACGCGCCACACGCGCTTAAGCCAGGATGGTTTTGGCCGCGGTGCGCCGCCTGATTGTTCTTGCCTATCTGTCATTTATCAAAAACCAATTTATAAAGTGAATTCCACATAATCTGAGCAGCACGGATTTCCGTGTGTGATTTTCATGGCGCGGCGCGCGGGATAAAAAACCAGGCTGCATGTGGTGCAGAAGTAATCGGAATGGCGGCAGATGGTGTTGTCGGACGGGGCGCCATCCGCGCCGTGATCCGCGGCCATGGCCATAAGCGCGCGATCATCAATGGTGTCGCGCCCGGCCAGCAGTTCCAGGGCGCGCGCGTAGCGCGCTTCGGACGACTCGCGGCACCGCACTCCGCGCAGGGGCCGAGCCACGCGGTCCGTGTACACGGCGTCGCGCGGCACATCAATCCTGGCCATAACTTCATCCAGGTAATGGTTGGTGTTGATGAGCACGCTGTGCTGGGGCATGCGCTCGCGCGCCATGGTGTTGGACACTTCCAGGGTGCGCAAATCCCCGGCGGCGTCGCAGATCATGAGCAGCGCGCCCCCGCTGCGCCGGCCGTGGCTGATCATGGCCACGGCCTCCTGGGTGGTGCGGCAGGTTTCCAAAGCCTCCTGCACCAGGAATGTGATGGGCACATTGCGGCGCGGCTCATCCTGGCCGTAGCCGTAGTTATAGCAAATCGTGAGCCCGTGCTCGTTGATGCCATCGTGGTTGCCGGCCAGGGGCGCGGCCGTGGAGCACAGCACTTTGAAGCGATCCGCAGGCTCGTCCAGGCGCGCGATATACATATCGCGAAATTTATCGGGATAGTCGAAATTCTTGACGATCACGGGCTCCCCGCCCGCGGCGCGCGTGCCCCGCACGCCTATGGCGCTGCACGCGCCGGGCATGAAATAATCCACCCGGTTCATTTCCACTTCCATGGCGTGCATGAGGATAATGTACTCGGGAGCAACCCCGGCGCCGCGCGCAATGCCCAGGGCGCGGTCGAACTGCCTGGAGCAGTACCGCCGCATGTGCGCGCTGTACTTCATCCACATGCCCCACTGCGCCATGGTGAAAAACATTTTGCGCGGCAGATACCCGGGCCGGGCCAGATCGAATTCCTCGGACTCCAGCAGAAACGCGCGGCCCCTGCGAATGTGTCCGCTGAGCGCGGCCCCCTGCTGTTTGCCCATTTCTCGATGTGCGCCGTGAAAGTGATGGAATGGAACAGACCAGGCTTGAACAATATCAGACATACGAATCTCCTCAAAACGCGCAATCGCGGCTACAAAAACAACGTTGCTGTATTTTACCCGAACACGCGCTTTGAAACAATGTGATCTTCATCGCAAAACACGGTGCAATTTGCGCCTCCGGTGCTATAATGTAATCTGTTTGAATTTTTGGAGCGAGGCCATGACCAATTGTTACGGATGTAATGCCCAGGGCAACCTGATCAGTGAAACCATCGGGCTGTGCCGCGACTGCATTGAAGACGATTTTGAAAGGCACCATGCACACCTGGAAGGCGTGCACCGGCGCGTGCGCGCGGATTTCGACATGCCGCTCATGTCCCCGCGCGAGCCCGACGGCCTGGCGTGCGACGTGTGCGCCCGCAGTTGCAGCATGATTCCCGGCCAGAGCGGTTACTGCTCGGTGCGCCACAACATCGGCGGGGACATCGCAATCGACTCGGAAACAGCCGGGGCCGCATACGTGGAACTGCGCCACGACCCCCTGCCCGGTTCGTGCGGCGCTTCTTTCGCGTGCCCGGGCTGCTCAGCCGCAGGCTTTCCCAAATACTCCTACTCGCGCGGCGCCGAGTCCGGCTACAAATGCCTGGTCGTAAATTACAACTCCTGCAATTTCAACTGCCTGTTCTGCCAGCATTGGAGTTTCCGCGAAAAAGCCACGGCCGAATATCTCATGACCCCGGAGCAGGTGGTGCAGCAAATCGACGACAGCGTGGCGTGCCTGTGCTTCACGGGCGGGGACAGCGCGCCGCAGATCGAGCACGCCCTGCAAGTGGCGGAACTGGCCGCGCGCGAAACCCGGGGCCGCATCCTGCGCCTGTGCTGGGAAACCAACGGCAGCCAGCGCCACAGCTATATCCAGCGCATCGCGCGCCTGGCCTTTGAATCCGGCGGCCTCATCAAAATCGAACTCAAAGCCTTTTCCCCGAAAATCCATTACGCCCTGTGCGGCATCTCCAACCGCCAGGTGCTCAACAACTTCCGCGCCCTTCAGAAAGTGGCGCCCCAACGCCCCGAAACGCCCCTGGCCGCGGCCAGCACTGTGCTCGTGCCGGGCTATATCACACCAGGCGAAATCTGGCGCATCGGCCAGTTCATGGCTTCGCGCGGCTCAGAAACCCCATACGCCCTGCTCGCATTCTTCCCGCATTTTTACCTCAACGACCTGCCCAGCACTTCGCGCGAACACGCAGACGCCGCACTCGAAGCCGCTCTGGATTCAGGCCTCAAAAAACTCCACATCGGCAATAAATTTTTCATCGAGCACGAAACATACATCTGAACGGCGCCCGTTGTTTCTTTTTCGCAAACACTATTTAATTCAACAAAAAGCCTGATTTGTGATATGATCTAAAAGCCAATTTGAAATCACAAGGAATCCGGGGGGAAATCAAATGAAAAAGACATGGATTGCACTCTGTTTCGGCCTGCTTCTGCTCTGCGCGGCCCGGCCCGCGCACGCACAAAAAAGCAGCTACACCTTCGGCGTATTCTGGAATGCGGGCGCGCGCCTGAACACCAGCTACAGCATGATGTCCAAGGACATCGCAAAAGCCTTCTCGCTCAGCCAGGGCATCCAGCTCTCCAACCTTTTTTACAGCGACCTCGAAAAATTCTATGAAGACATCGCCATGCGCAAGCTCGACTTCATCTATGCCAACACCGAAGATGATTTTCTCATGGGCATCATGTACGGTTACAAACCCTTCGCCACTTTTTCCCTGTTCGGCAAGGTCAAGGCCAGCCACTGCCTTTACGCGCTCAACGACAGCGGCATAGACACCACCGCCGCCCTGGCCGGCAAGAAACTTGTCACCTATCCACACCAGACGTCCTACTCCGAGCTGCGCAAGCTTCTTAACGCCCCGCCCGAAAAGCATTTCGCGTCCGTGGCAACCAGCACAGATGCGTACGCCATGGTCGACGCTCTCACATCCGGCGCCGCCGACGCCATATTTATCGTGGAAACCAACATCGATTTCTTTGAGCAGGTGAATCCGGGCCCGATCAAAAAGATCAAACAAATCGCCTGCGCCGAACCGCTCCACTTCATGCCCATGATGGCCGCACCCGAAGTGTCCGCGGAAATGCTTGACCGCTTTGAAGACTTTTACAAAAACATGTACAAGGATGAAACGCTCAAAAAATATCTCCCATTCCTCAAGCAGGTGGACCTCAAGGTTTTCCGCGTGTCAGACCAGGACTACGAACCCTTTTTCACTCTCTACGAAGACGCCCTGGCGCAAAAATGGGACAAGGACCACGAAGCCTGGATTGCTTCCAGCAAATCCCTGGAATAGGGATCCATAACTTTGCCGCAAACGGGTTTGCACGCAGGGAACCCGTCACCATAAAAAACGGGAGCACGGCTGGAACAGCCCGTACTCCCGAAGTTCAAGAACATGCGTCGTTAATGCAAAAAGGAATCAGAATTCCTTGAAATCGTCTTCGTCCAAGGGCAGAACATCTTCGGGTTTCGCGGATTTGCCTACACTTGCGTGAACCCGCTCAAGTTTGCCGGCCCTGGCTCTGGCCGCTGCACCGGCGCTCATGTTTTTGGCGTCAGAATGCTTCACGAAATTCAGATGATGCGCTGTTTGCGGTATGCCGTTGGCGCCCGCGCTATGCCGGCGCTTGGCGTTGGCGCTTATCTGCCTGTTTGTGCTGCCGCCGATCACGCCCACGAGATCCCCAACCATGTCCTTCATTGATTCAGCCTGTGAATTCATCTCCTCGGATGCAGACGCCGACTCCTCGGCATTCGATGCATTCTGCTGCGTGACCTTGTCCATTTGGCCAACAGCCACATTCACCTGATCGATGCCCTGCGCCTGTTCCTTGGACGCAGCCGCGATTTCCGCGACAAGATCACTCACCTTACCCGCGCCCGCCATAATTTCTCCCAGGGACTGCGATAATTCTTCCGCTATCTTGGCGCCCTCATTGGTATTGGTGATGGATTCCTCGATCAGCGACGTGGTGTTGCGAGCCGCTTCCCCGGCGCGCTGCGCAAGGTTTCGCACTTCCTCGGCCACGACCGCGAATCCCTTGCCGGCCTCGCCCGCGCGCGCCGCTTCCACGGCGGCGTTTAATGCCAGCAAGTTGGTCTGGAACGCAATCTCATCAATGGTCTTAATGATTTTCGATGTCTGGCTGGTGGAATCGCTGATTTTGGCCATGGCCCTGGTCATTCGGCCATTGGCTTCATTGCCCTTATCCGCGGATGTGCGGGAGTCTTTTGACAGGGCATTGGCCTGGTCCGCGTTTTCCGCGTTCTGGCGCGTCATAGCGGCCATTTCCTCAAGTGATGAGGACACCTCTTCCAGAGACGAAGCCTGTTCCGCAGCGCCTTCGGCCAGAGACTGGCTGGCCACGGACACCTGCCCGGCCGCGGACGCTGTCTGCTCCGCGCCCTCGGTAAGGCCCTCGATGATTCTGCTGATGGGCAATGTTATGGACCGCGTAATGAAGACTCCGATTAAAACGCCCAGCACCACGGCAAACACGGAGCAAATGAGCATGATGGTTAAGGCCGATGCAATTTCCCGGCTCATCTTCGCAGCCTGGTCTTTGACGATATTGTCACAAACTTCTTCAATGCCGTTTCCGGCTTCAATCATCTCACCTTCATGCGCATCGACGTCATCCCTGCCCGCCGCATACTCAGCCAGAGCATCCTTATATTTCCTGGCCTGGGCGGCGACACCGGACAGTCCCTGGCTCTCGGCCATGGCTATGGCTTGATCCGCTTTTTTGTTCGCGGAATCCAAGGCGCTTTTTTCACTTGTAACAATAAAAGTCTTTGTATCAATTCGCAGCTCCAGTGTGAGTGCAGCCAATTCCGAGGCGCCCGCCTGCTTGGCCGCCGCCACCATTTCCTGGCCCTGCGCTGTCTGCTGGGAGTCGAGTTCAATCAACCGCTTTTTCAATTCAACGAATCCATTGAACTCGTTGATATAATCATCCGACTTGGTGTTAATGTCCTTCATTTGTTCGATGTTCGTCTGGTCCTTAAATAAACCGCCTGTTTCTTTAACCTTCTGCTTTGTGCTTTCAATCGCTTTAATCGCTTGTTCTGCATACTTGTCCTCAACGCGGATGACAAAATTTTTCTCAGCCCGGCGGGCCAGAAGAACATTCACTTGCATATCAAACACGGCATCGGATTTCATACTTCTCGATTTAACTCCGTTAAGACCTTTGTAACCCACGACCGCCACCACACATGACAGTACAAGGACAATGGCAAACCCGGCCATTATCTTTGCTCCAAGACTAAGATTTTTCAGCATTTACAGCACCCGTCCTTTCTGTTTTCCGGCCTCGGTTTCCAGCCTTGGCCACGCAGATTTTTAATTCCGGTCATGCTTCCGCATGCACCCAATTAATAATTGGCGGCCCAACCTGAGCCAGCCTGTGCGCAAACATGAACGGCCAGCGCCGAATCCTCACTGCCCCCCGGCAATTGTTACGCCGGCGCCGGCCATTTCTGTTCAAGGTTTTGCATGGGCTTTTCAGCCTGTGCTTCGCCCTTGCCGTTTCATGAAACGGCGCTTTGCAATTTATGTCTCAGCTCATCGAGCGTAAACGGCTTGCGAAGAAATATGCGGGAGTCTCTGTCCAACAAAGATTGCACATGTGCATCCAGGCTGCAACAGGACAACAGCACCAGTGTTTTGGGATTACGCACATCGATTTCCGAAAGAATGTCCGCAACGCAGACATCCTGGAATCCGGTGTCAATAATTGCGGCCATAAATGGATCTTTCACCGTGCAGATATGCGACACACACTCGGCGCCCGAGCCCGCGGCAACCGGGTCCATGCCGAATGAACGGACAATCCGTTCCAGAACATAAACCATGGCGGGATCCCTGTCCGCGCACAAAACACGGTGCGCGGCGCGGGATGAAAATTCAGTCATGCCCGGCATCTCCCAGGCTCGGCAGATAAAGGGAAAAAGCCGCACCGCACGCAGAGGATGAAACGCGCATGACACCGCCGTGAGCGTTCACGGTATTCATGACTGTAGCCAGGCCGATGCCGTGTCCGCCATGGCCGGATCGCGTGGTGAGGCCCGGTTCGCCCAAATGCTCAAGCAGAGATGCAGGCAGGCCCGGTCCAGTATCCTGCACGGTGATGCGGCACCACAGGCCCGGAGTTTCCGGCTCCGGCGGTTCACTGGCCGAGCAGGACACATGCAGGACGCCCCCGTGGGCGGCCATGGCCTGGCAGGCGTTGCGCATGAGGTTGTAAAAGGCCTGCTCCATGGCTGCCACGTCTGCGCAAACGAGCGGTGTCAGTGGATCCAGGCAAATCTTTACGCGGATATTCTTTGGCAACGTGGGCTTGAGCCATCGTAATACATCTGCGGCCATACGCCACGGGCTGATATTCTGTAGGCTTTGAGTATTTTCTGCGCCGGTCTCAGACGGCCAAAGCTTTGTGGCCATTGTTGCGGCCCGTCCGCAGGCCTCAATAATGCCCTCAGCGTGCTCGGCCACAACATGGCTTTCCGGCGCTTCACACAGAGCCAGCCGTGCATGCGCGCGGATGACTCCGATCATATTCATGATATCGTGGGCCAAGGCGCGCGCCGGATGCGGCGCGGCCGGGGCTGCGCACCATGAATACGGCGCTGCATCCCCAACCATGCCGTGTTCAGGGCATGGATTCATTTCCGATACAAATTCACCAGCCACTTTATTAATTTCCTTCCAATCATCAATGCATTAAGCCAATTTTTGAGACATACCTATTATCCCTATTTGACAACAACCGATCTACCATGAGGCACGGGCATTTATTGTAGTTTTTTTTTGACAGGGTATATCAAAACACAAGCTATTCATGTAGTTGAAAATTGACATTTAACGCGTCATGAGAATATTCAGAAGCACAAACGATGGGATAGCCTGGGGAGAATGAAAGAGGATTAGCAGCTCTTAATAAGCCCGTTGCGCAGGGCAAATCGAACTATGTCGCCGGAATCGCGCAGCCCGGCTTTGGACATGGCGCGGGATTTATACGTGGCCACGGTGTGTACGCTGAGGCTGAGTTCATCAGCAATGGAATCCAGGCGCTGGCCCGCAGCCAAACGGACAAGCACTTGCATTTCCCGGTTGGACATTTTGGAAACGGGATCCGCGCCGCCGGCCTGCAGCATGCGATCCGCCAGAGTATCCCGGGCGCTTTCGGGAATATATCTGCCGCCCTGGGCCACCCTGCGAATGGCATGCGAAAGCACTGAGGGTGCGGCGTCCTTGACCACATAGCCGCTGATTCCGGATTGAAACAGGCGTATGATATATTCCTCATGGTCGTGCATTGTGAGAATTATAATTTTACAATTGAGTCCAATGTCCCGCGCCATCTGCACCACCTGGAATCCGTCAAAGCCGGGCATCTCCAGATCCAGCACGAGCACATGGGCGGCATGGCGCTGGCACAGGTCCAGGGCTTCGCGGCCCGTGGCGCACTCTCCCGCCACCTCAATATCCGGCTCGGCTTCAATCAAGCTGCGAAACCCGGCGCGGACAAGCGTATGATCATCAGCGAGTATTACACGAATCATGGAATTTCTCCCTGCGGTGCGGAAATCGGAAATGACAATGTAATGACAGCGCCAGCCCCGACAGCGGATTTGACATGAAGAACAGCGCCGCATGCTGCGGCGCGCTCTCGCATACCGAACAAACCAAGGCCCGTGCTTTGCACATGGGTGTCGAAACCACGGCCTGTGTCTTCAACGGTTAAAATCAGGTCACGCCCTTTTCTTGAAAGCCACACACTCGCACGGCAAGCGCCTGCGTGGCGCGCAATATTTGTGAGACTCTCCTGTAGCGCCCTGTAAAAACACAACGCTATGACCGGGGGCAGGTCTTCGAGGTGAATACATTGTATATGCGATATAACTTCTATAGAAGTCCCTTTTTGAAATTCATTGATAAACTGTTCCATGGCAGCGGACAGGCCAAAACGATCGAGCACCACCGGGTGCAGACCATAGCAGATGGAGCGCAGGGTGTCGGACAGTTCCGTAACATTGGCTGTGATAAGGCGCACAGCATCCGCGGAATCGGGAAAACGGCGGCGCAGATTTTCCAGTTCTATGGACACGATGGTAATCATCTCTCCGGCCTGATCGTGGATGTCCTGGGCAATGCGCCGGCGTTCCGCTTCCTGAGCGCTGATAAGCGACCGTGACAGGGCTCTCAGTTGTTCCTTGCTTTTGTGAAGCTCGCGTGTGCGCTCATCAATAAGCAGCTCCAGATTCCTGCGTGCGCACCGCAACTCCTCCTCAATTTTTTTAAGCCGCGTAATATCAGCCGCCACACCTAAAACAGCATAGACGTTTCCCTGCATGTCGAGCATGGGCACTTTTGTTGTCAGGAATATGCGTTGTTTGCCGGCAATGGGCACCACTTCTTCGAATTCCATGGAACGGCGTTCGCGCATTACCAACTTGTCATTGTGCTCTGTGCGCAAAGCCAACTCTTCGGGGATAGCGTCGCGATCAACCTTGCCCAGGCAGGCGCCGTCAGGCATTTGAAATGCTTTTTCCATGGCCCGGTTCACGAACAGAAAGCGCCCCTCCGCGTCCTTGACAAAAACCATTAACGGAGCATTGTCCAGGAAGGCCTGCAAAAACCGTTCTTTGCTGAACAGGATTTCGCGCACACGGCTCTTCCGGGTGATGTCCTGCACCAGGCAATATAGCACGGTGCGGCCGGCTATGCGCACGGGGCTGGTGAAAATGCGCACCCAGCGGATGCTGCCGTCGGCAATGCGGTGCATAATTTCAAAAGGCTCTCGCCGCCCCATGCACGCGAGTGCGGCGTGCCGTTCCAGATCAGGGGTTGCCGTCTCGGTAATGTCACACACAGTCATTGCGCGCATGGCGTCGCGGGTCCACCCGTAAAACCGCTCGGCCGCGGCATTGGCGTCCAGGATGTCGTAGGTCTCAGAATCCACTATCAATTCCACGGCCGAAATGTTTTTGAACAGTGTTGAGTAAATATCCGCACGGGAACGGGCATCCGGTTTCGCGCCGGGCGCTGACGCATGCGGAATAATGATTATGGCGAAGTGTGTGCTTTGCTCCCAACAGTCTATAGGGGCCACGCGTATATCCCATACCGCATCCCCATGGTCCGGCACGTAAACCCGCCGCCGATACTCTGCGCGTCCCTGCTGCAAGGCATCCAGCCCCTGTGTCACTGCCGTCAGCAATTCCTGCGGAAACATACTCTTAATATGCAGCCGCTCGCCGGTCTCCAGGCCGGCGCGGTTGGAATACAGCACTTCACCATGAGAATCACAAACCAATATGGTTCCCGGAATTAACCGCAACAGAAAATCCATAGCTGTTTTGTCGACCATGACCTCACCAATACGTCACTTTCTTAATATCAATACAATAAGTGAGGGGCTGGGGTAGAAATGCAGTGATATTTTAAAGCAATCCTGTTAAGTTTCAAGTATCATGAATATTTAATCTGTGACAATTGCATTTGCACGAGAATTCCCACTGGCACTGCACCCGGAAAGAAATAATCAGTGGTCTGTGTTGCATACGCGAGTCTGAGATGGCGCAATATACATCCTATCAGGCTTTGCCATACGCGTGCAATGAATTTGGGCCCGTGGGTTTACAATCCGTTGCGCGGAAATTTGTTATGAATCAGCAGTTGCTGATCAAAAAAACCGCCCCTGTGTAGGAGCGGTTTTGCATTACCTTTGAAAAAACAAGTTTTAACGTGCTCACACCAGCGGGCGGGGCAGCAGGCCTGCGCGTTCCACGAGTTCGGGGACTTTTTCTTCCCACTCGATGGCCATAACGTGAACACCCGCGATGCCGGGGATGTTTTTGCATTCCTCGATCTGTTCCATGAGGATCTTGATGCCTTCCTCGGTCTGCTGGCCTTTTTCCACGCCTTTAATGCGGTCAATGATGGCCTGCGGAATGGAGATGCCGGCCACAAATTTGTTCATGTAGTTGGCCATACCGGCGCTCTTGAGCGGGGTGAGGCCGGCCATGATGTAGCACTTATCCGTGAGGCCCATGTCCACGGCCTGCTTCATGTAGGTCTTGAAGCGGTCCATGTCGTAGATGCACTGGGTCTGGATAAAGTTTGCGCCGGCCGCGATTTTCTTGGCCAGGCGGTGCACGCGGAATTCAAAGGGATCGCCGAAGGGGTTGGCGGCCGCGCCCAGGAACATACCGATGCCGCCCTCGATTTCTTCGCCGCTGTTGACTTTGCCCTCGTCGCGCATGGTGCGCACCACGTCCAGAAGCTGAATGGAGTCCATGTCGAACACATTTTTAGCCTTGGGATGGTTGCCGAATTTCTGGTGATCGCCGGTGAGGCAGAGCATGTTGCGGATGCCCAGGGCATAGGCGCCGAACACGTCGCTCTGCGCGGCGATGCGGTTGCGGTCGCGCGTAACCATCTGCATGATGGGCTCCACGCCCTGCTGCAACAGAATGGCGCTGGCGCCGATCGAGGACATGCGCACCACGGCCGTCTGGTTGTCGGTCACGTTGGCGGCGTCCACCATGCCCTTGATGAAGGACGCTTTCTTCTTGATGACTTCCACGTCCGCGCCCTTGGGCGGGCCGCACTCGCAGGTCACGGCAAAGTGCCCGGCTTTGAATACTTTTTCAAGGTTACTGCCTGATTTCAGTTCATCACTCATGGGTCCACTCCCTGATTGAGTTAGTGTGCAATTGCGGGTTCCGGACTAGCAATCAAATAAGGGAAGCCCGGTTCACTGTAATATGGCGTCAAAAGAATCAGCCCTGGCTTTTGGCCGCGGCTTCATCTTCAGCAGCTTTCTTTTCGAGATTCACGTTCTTCTTGTGTTCTTCTTCGGCGTCGAGATTGGCCATATCCTCGCGGGTGAGCATGCGCACACCGCCGTCGGAACCGGTGCTCCAGTCTTTCATGGCCATAATGGATGTGATGTTCTCGAGCTTGCCCAGGGTCTTGAGGCGTTCATAGATGAGGTGCCACACGCACTCGATGGTCTTGGGGTCGACTTCGCACATGCCTTTTTCCGAGCCGCCGCAGGGGCCGTTAAGGATGTGCTTGGAGCAGCGCGCGATGGGGCACAGGCCGCCGGTGAGGTGCAGGATGCAATTGCCGCAGCCCGCGCAGCGCTCTTCCCACACGCCGGGCACTTTGCCAACAGCCAGGCCGCCGGTGTTGAGGCCCGGGAAAATGGGCACTGTGGGATACACATCTGTGAGACCCTGCACGCCCGCGCCGCAGCCGATGCAAACCACGGCTTCCACTTCGGCCACGGCGTCTTTGACCATGTCAAAGTATTCCCAGTCGCACTGGCGGGCGATGGTCATCTCTTTGATTTCGATATCGCGGCTCTGGTTGTTTTTGACGAACATCTTGAGCGCCGAAGCCATGATGCCGACTTCTTTTTCTCCGCCGGAAAGGCACACGCTCACGCAGCCCCCGCAACCGAGGATCAGGATTTTCTTATAATCCTTGATCATCTCCGCGATTTCTTCCATTGGTTTTTGTTCTGCTACGATCATGGATCTTCACTCCTTAATAAGTGGTGCGAAGTGCGAGGTGCGAAGTGCGTGGCGTTTTATCTGCATTTCGCTTCGCTTCTTTCGTGTTATACATTGCCGGGCATTGCTTGCGGCGGGTATTCACTGACTCCGCCTTACCTGGGGACCTCACTGCGGCCTCCGCAATATGTTTGGTTTCTTAATTCCTCGTTACTCGCCATGCTTATTTATTCAGCGGGCTGGGGCCCATTTCCGTGATGCGGTCATTCATGATATTAGCCACTTCCACGAAGCGGCCGAACATGGCGGCGGACAGGTTGAACATTTCCAGGCGGCGCGCGCCAATGCCGATTTCATCAAGAATCTTCTTGGCGTAGCGCACGCGGCGCTTGGCCCAGTAATTGCCTTCGGCGAAGTGGCAGTTGCCCTCAAGGCATCCGGCCACGTACACGCCGTCCGCGCCGTTTTCAAAAGCTTTGAGAATATGCACAACATCCACGCGGCCCGTGCAGGGCACGCGGATGAGCTTGATGTTCACCGGGTACTCGGTGCGCGTGCTGCCGGCCAGATCCGCCGCGGCATAGGCGCAGAAATTGCATGTGAACGCTACGATCCTGGGAGTGAAACCCGTTTTGGGCGCTTCCTTGACCGCAACCTGTTCCTGTTGGTCCGACATGTTTCCGCCTCCTGTTTATCGGTCTTTCAATAATCGTCCTGTATTGCGGACCCGCTGTTTCACAATCACGCGGGGTCGGGCTCGTAAGTAAAGAGTTCTTCAATCATGGAGCCAAGCTGCACATCCTTGAACCCGGGCAGTTCAATGGCTTTGGCCGGGCACTGGCCCACGCAGGTTCCGCACCCGTGGCATTCCACGGGGGAAATCTCCGCGATGCCCATGCCAACATTCTTCATCTTGGGAATACCGTACGGGCACACGCGCACGCAGGTCACACAACCGGCGCAGAGTTCTTCGTTGACCACGGCCACGCAGGCGTCGGATTCGAGTTCGTCCTTGCCCAGCACACTGCCGGCGTGGGCTGCGGCCGCATAGGATTGGGAAATGGCTTCATCCACGCTCATGGGCGAGTGGGCCGTGCCGCACAGATATTCGCCCTCAGAGGCGAAGTCAATGGGCTGCAGTTTCACGTGGGCTTCCTGGAAGAAGCCGTCGGTGTTGAGGGTGAGCTTGAAGCCGCGGGACACGTCGATGGCGTTTTCGCGGGCCACAACGCCTGCGGCCAGGGCCACGCGGTCCGCCGGGAACTCGAATTCGCGGCCCATGGTCTGGTCGAACACGGACACGGACAGTTTGCCGCCCTTGTCTTCCACCACCGGGGGCTGGTCCTTGTCGAACCGCACAAAGATCACGCCCATTTCGCGCGCCTTGCGGTAGTAGTCCTCGCGCATTCCATAGGTGCGGATGTCGCGGTACATGACATATACGTTCAGGTCGGGATTCTTTTCCTTGAGGTGAATGGCGTTCTTCACTGATGCGGTGCAGCACACGCGCGAGCAGTAATTGTGCTCCTCATTGCGCGAGCCAACGCACTGGATCAAAACGATATCATTGATGCTCCTGGGATCCATGACGCCGTCCGCCATTTGCTGTTCCAGGGTGCGCACAGTGGTGATTTTATCATGGCCGAACCCGTATTCGCCTTCCTTGGGCTGATATTCCACGGACCCGGTGGCGATTGTGACTGTGGCGTGCATGACTTCGGTCTTTTTGCCGTCATTGTCCTGGATGATGCTCTTGAAATGGCCGATGCCGCCCGTGATATCCACAATGCGGCTGTTGAGATGCAGGGTAATTTTGTCGCTGGCGTTGACCGCGGCAATTTTTTCCTTGACCAGTGTGCGGATGTCCGCGCCGTCCAGAGTGGTGCGCAGGTTCAGTGTTTCGCCGCCCAGGTGATCAGACTGCTCCACGAGCACCACGTCAAAGCCCTGTTCAGCCAGGTTCAGAGAAGTGCTCATGCCGCTGATTCCGCCGCCCAGAACCACGGCGCGATGGATAACTTTTAGCGTGGATTTGTGCAGCATCTCAAGCTTTTTGGACTTGGCCACGGCCATGCGCATGAGGGAAATAGCCTTGATCGTGGCTTCTTTGGGCTTCTTGCCGTGCACCCAGGAATCCTGGTCACGAATGTTTGCCATCTCGAACAGGTACGGGTTGATGCCCGTGTCCTTGAGCATTTCGCGGAACAGTGGCTCGTGGGTTCGGGGCGAGCACGCCGCGATGACCACACGGTTCAATTTATTTTCTTTAATGATTTCCTTCATACCCTCCTGTGAGTCCTGAGAGCATGTGAAGAGCAGGTTGTCCGCGTAAACCACGCCGTCAATCTTCTTGGCCTCGTCGCGGACTTTTTCCACGTCGATAACCGATGCGATGTTGAGGCCGCAGTGGCACACGAACACGCCGATGCGCGGTTCCTGTTGCGATGTGTCGATTTCAGCGGGGTACTGTTTTTTACGGGTGAGGCTCCAGCGGGTGTCGCCGAGCAGGCTCATGACTTTGCCGGCCGCGCCCGTGGACTGGACCACGGATTCGGGGATGTCCTTGGGGCTCTCGAACGCACCGCACACGAATACGCCGGGGCGGCTCGTGTTCACGGGCGAGTATTCTTCGCCCTTGCAGAAATTGTAGTGGTTCAGTTCCACGTTAAGGCTCTTGGCCAGTTCTATGGCATCTGGCGAAGGTTCGAGCCCGCAGCTCAGCACGGTCATGTCGAATTCTTCTTCATGGAACTTGCCGTTCTCTGTGTAGCGAATCACGCAGTTATTGGTTTTGGGATCTTCCCTGATAGCGGAGATCATGCTGCGTTTGTATTTGACGCCGTAATTGTCGCGTGCGTTTTCCCAGTAGCGATCAAAGCCCTTGCCGAAGGCGCGCAGGTCTTTGTAGAAAATAGTAACGTCCAGGCCGGGCACGTGTTCAGAACCCACGATGGCCTGTTTGGTGGCGTACATGCAGCATACGCTGGAGCAATAGCCGCGGCCGATACGCTCGTTGCGCGAACCCACGCACTGGATGAAAGCGAGTTTTTTGGGATCCTTGTGATCGCTGGGCCGAACCACATGGCCGGCGTAGGGGCCGGATGCGCTCAGCAGGCGTTCAAACTCCATGCTGGTCACAACATTGGGATTGCGGCCATAGCCGTACTCGCCCAGGAGTTTGGGATCCGTAAGTTTATAACCCGGGGCCAGGATAACCGCGCCCACGTTGAGTGTGATATCCTGATCTTTGTCGTCATAATTGATGGCGCCGGCCTTGCACACCTTTTCGCACACACCGCACTTTTTGCCCTGAAGCTGGCGGCAGTAGTTGGGGTCGATGATGCACTTTTTGGGCACAGCCTGCGGAAACATCAGGGAAATGGCGCGCCGGGTATTGATACCCTCATTGAAATCGTTGGGGATATCGAGTGGCTTGGTGGGGCATTTCTTGGTGCACTCTTCGCAGCCTGTGCACTTGTCGAAATCCACATACGTGGCTTTCTTGTGCACGTGGGCCGTGAAATTGCCGGGCTCGCCCTCAAGGCTCGTGAGTTTGCTCAGAATCATTATATCGATATTGGGATGCCCGCCCACAGACACCATGCGCGGGGACAGCATACATGTGGAGCAGTCGTTGGTGGGGAAGGTTTTGTCGAGCTGGGCCATGCGGCCGCCAATAGACGCGTCTTTGGTTACGATGGTTGTCAGATAACCGGCGTCGGCCAGGCTCAGCGCGGCTTCCAGGCCGGCGATGCCGCCGCCCACCACGAGTACGGACCCGACTTTTCCATTGCCTTTTGCTTTATCGCTCATATCACTCACCTGTCAGAATTTTCGGGATTTACCCCACCCCGGTGAACATACAATAAGACGGCCCGGCCTGGCTCAAGCCTCGGCTGCGGCCTCCTGTTTTTTCTTTTTCTTTTCAGGTTCGGGCGGAGGCGGCGCACTCAACGCATCCTCGATCAGGGGCAACGGATTTACAATATGCTTTTTGAACCAGTTGCCATATTCCTGCAGCCCGAAAGCAACGCCCATAAGTTCGGTGAAGTAGTACACGGGCATATTGAAATTCTGGCCGGTCTTGGCCGCGGCCGCGGCCTGGCGCGTGTCCAGATTAAGCTGGCACATGGGGCAGGCCGTGACAATGCAATTGGCGCCCGACTCCTGCGCCGCTGTAAAAATCTTGCTGATGAGTCCCACCACAACATCCGTGCGCGGCACACTGAGGCTGGCGCCGCAGCAGTCGGTCTTATAGGACCATTTCACGCTCTGTGCGCCCAGGGCTCCGCACACATTGTCGATCATGACCGGGTCTTCGGCATCATCCATCTGCATGATCTCGGGCGGGCGCACCATGAGGCAGCCGTAGTATGCCGCGGGCTTGAGGTGGTGCAGGGACTGCTTGGTGTGTTTCTTTATCTCATCCAGCCCGATTTCATTCACAATGACTTCGAGCAGATTGCGCACCGTGACATCGCCCTTGAACTGGCCGGCGATGCCCGAGCCCTTTTTGCGGCCCTCGTGCTCGGCGTGCTTGAGGTTGGCGAAGCAGGACGCGCAGGGTGTGACCACATCGTTGCCGCCCATCTGCTCGGCCAAAATCAGGTTGCGCAACGCCAGGTTATAGCCCAATTCGTGATCAGCTATGTGCGTGGCGCTGGCGCCGCAGCAGTTCCAATCCGGTATTTCTTTGAGTTCAATGCCCAGATATTTGCAGATTGCCTTGAGGGACGCGCTGAAATCGCTGCCCGTGCTGTGCATGCTGCACCCGGGGTAATAGGAAAAGGTCTTGGCCATGGTTATCTCGCCTCTCCGATAATCTTGCGGATGGTGCCTGTATCCTTAATCTTGCCGCTGTATTTGATTTTGCCTTTTTTCATCATCTGAATGCCCAGGTCGCGGTCACTGGTGAAATCCTTGACGCCCCACTTGTAGTGGGCCATGAGCAGGGGCTCATTCATGCGGCCGCGTGCGCCGATGATGTTGAGGAAATGCTTGTACAGCAAAGCCACGTTGGGCTCGGCCACTTCGCGGCCCTCTTCCAGGGCCAGTTCCTTGAGAGCGTCCACCACGCGGCGCGCGCTGATATCCTGGGGGCAGCGGGTCTTGCACGTTTCGCAGCCCACGCACAGCCACAGAAAATCACTGCTGAGCGCATCTTCCTTAAGGCCCAGGAGCACGTTGCGGATCATGTGCGCCGGGGACGAATCCGTAAGCTCGGCCACGGGGCAGCCCGCCGTGCACTTGAGGCACTGGTAGCACGCACTGAAATCCACACCGCTTTTTTCCGCGATGCGTTTTGTGAAATTTTTATCGATTTTCACAGCCGTCTTGCTCATCGCCGCACATCCCTTCGCGGCCAGCTCACACCAGCCGCTGCGTTCTGTTGGTTTATTGTAAAAAAGCGCCTTTCGTATTCCGTGCAGGAGCAAACCGGACCGTTTGTCCGATCCCTAAAAAACACAGTGTTTAATGTATTATTTCCTTTTTGAATCCCAGGGGCGAACGGTTCAAGTCACTTTGCTCCGGTTGTGATCTCACCACATTATAAATCAGTATATGAATTTTGCAACCGTATATCAATTCATACTTTTACTAATGTAATCCTTTAGTTTACTTGTGTTTTTTTGCTGAATCGCGGTGTGTTATGGCATACTTCACAACGCTCAAAACAGGATCCTTAAGCATGGTTTCCATGAGTTTGAGATCGCCGCTATAATACCGGAATGGTGGTTTTTATGGAAAGGGAACAAGCATGAAAATCAGATGCCCGGCAATTTTAATTATCTTTTTGATAATGTGCGTGCAAGAACTGCACGCAGCAGGACTGGAACAGCCCTGGCAACAGGTGGCCGCCCGGCTTGAAACAACGGGTCGCACAATCAAAATCGGCGTCTCGGACTGGAAATCCAGCAAAACCGCGGATGACCGGATCCTGGATCCGAATTATGTGCCCAAAGGCTGGAAAAAGGCGGGCGCCGGGTTCGTGTGGCCCGAGGGCGGCGAGCACTGGCTGCGCGGCACATTCACCATGCCCGGGCAGGTGAACGGTACGCCCGTGGCTGGATCCACGGTTATTTTCCACGCCACAGTCAAAGAGTACGCACACATCTACATCAACGGCAAACATGAAAACTACTTTCGTAACGACAAGGGCGAAGCCCTGCTTTCCACCCATGCCGCGCCCGGCGAGGAATACGTGATCCTCATCAAAGGCATCAACCGGCTTGGACCCGGCATCTTCGCGGACGCGCATGTGACATTCTCAGCCCTGGACGAGCCGGGGCGTCGCGCACGCGCGTACACGGGCGCCCTCAAAACCATGGATTTGCTGACACGCAACAGGTCCGATCGCGATGCCTGGATTGCGACAATGAATGAATCCGCTGCGCTCGTGGACCTGGCCGCCCTGGAATCCGGCGACACCACCGCCCTGCTCGCGTCCATGGATCGTGCAGAGCAAACCCTGGCAGGTTTTGAAAAAGTGGCCAAAGAATACACCATATACCTGCATGGACACTCGCACCTGGACCTGGCGTACCGTTGGGATTACCATGACGGCGAGACCGCCTGGATTAACACCGTGGACACCATCACAAAGCTGTTCGATGAGTACCCGGATTTTATCTTCTCGCAGACCCAGGCGCACGGCTACAAGTGGCTGGAGGATGACGCCCCTGAAATCAACGGGCGCATGCACAAATGGTTCGACACGGGCCGGTGGGAGATCACCGGCGGCACGTGGAGCGAGCATGACTCCAACCTGCCCTCGGGCGAAGGCCTGGTGCGCCAGTTTCTTTACGGCAAACGCTACTTCCGCGAAAAGTTCGGCAGGGACGTTACCGTGGCCTGGCTGCCGGATGTATTCGGGTTCATGTGGTCCCTGCCGCAGATCATGGCCAAGTCCGGAATGACCGGATTTTACACAACCAAGATCAATTGGAACGACACCAATAAATTCCCGTACAACATTTTCTGGTGGGAGGGGCCGGACGGGTCCCGGATTCTGAGCTATTTCCCGGTGGGCGGCACATCGGAAAGCGTGGATGCAGCGGACATGATAGAACAGATGCAGACCGTGGAGGCGCGCCACGGAATCAAGGAGCATATGGTGGTGTTCGGCATGGGCGACCACGGCGGGGGCGTGTCGCGCACACACCTTAACCGCGCCATGGATCTGCGCAGGGACCCGGCCTACCCGAACATTGTGTTCATTTCCACGCAGGACTATTTCAAACACCTTCATGAGTTATCGAAGACCAACGAATTCCCGGTATTCCGCGATGAACTGTACCTGGAGTACCACCGCGGCACATACACGTCCCAGGCCGCGGTCAAGCGCGGCAACAGGGTTGGCGAGATCCTTGAGGAAAACGCCGAGAAATTCGCGTCCATCGCCGCCCTGTTCGGCCAGCCGTACCCGTATGCGCGCATCTTTGACGGCTGGTACATCATCATGCTCAACCACATGCATGACATCCTGCCCGGGTCTCACATCCCGGACGTGTCCGATGATGCGGCGCGCGATTACGCGGCCCAGCAGGCAACTGCCAACGAGGTGATTCACGAATCCCTGGCCGTGATCGCGGCCCAGGCCGACACGCGCGGACAGGGCGCGCCCGTTGTGCTGTTCAACCCTGTGGGCTGGACGCGCGACGCTGTCATTGAGTTGCCGATCAGCCCCAGCTTCCCGCCGTCGCCGGGTATTGTTGACGACTCGGGCGCCGCCCTTCCGTTCCAGATTGTTTCCGATGCGTTCCAGCACAAATCCCTGCTGTTCGTGGCGCGCAGCCTGCCGCCCCTGGGCTATGCCGTATACCGCGTGCGCGGGGGCATGCAGGAACCCGAAAACACAGACATCGCTATCGACAAAGGGATAATCGAAAACAAACACATAAAAATCACTGTGGATATGGAAACCGGTGCCCTCACGAGCATGACGCACAAAAAGAGCGGCCGGGAATTCATTAATGAACAGGGCGGAAACTTCATTCAATTTTATAAAGACGACCCGGAAAAGTACGATGCCTGGAACATCCGTATGGGCGAAGAAATTCCATCCCAATCGGGCAAGGTGGAACTCGTGGAAAAAGGCCCGGTGCGCGCCACTGTGAAGTTCCAACGCAAAATCGGCAATTCAGAATTCGTTCAATACATATCCGTGTATGAAAACGTTCCATACGCGGAGGGGCGCATCGAAGCCGACTGGGTGGAGCGCCAGGTTATCGCCAAACTTGCGTTCAATCTCTCTCTCAAGAACGACACGGCCTGGTTCCACATTCCCTTTGCCGCCATTCCGCGCGCGGCCGTGCCCATAAACCCTCAAGACGAGGCCAGGTGGGAAGTGTCCGGGCACAAGTGGCTGGATTACACGGACGACAATGCGGGATACGGCCTGGCCCTGCTTAATGACAGCAAGTACGGATTTGACGTGCGCGGCAGCCGCGTGCGCATGACGCTTCTCAAAGGCGCCATCGAGCCCGACCCCGAGGCGGATATGGGACACCATTCCATACGCTACGCCCTGTTGCCCCATGAAAAGGACTGGCGCGCAGCAGGCGTGCCCCATGCCGGCGATGAATTCAATGCGCCCGCGCATATCCTCATCACGGACAGCCATACCGGCGCCCTGCCCGCACGCCACGCGTTCTATTCCTGCAACGCTGATAACGTGATCATCTCAGCCGTGAAACAGGCCGAGGACCGCGACGGCACAATTCTGCGCGTCTATGAATCCACGGGCAAAGGAACGGCCGCAACCGTGACGCTCCCGCGCCCCGCTCTATCTGTACAGGAAACCAATCTCATCGAAGATGCAGCGGGCGCGCTCGAACCCTCGGGAAACAAGCTGTCCTTCAATCTCAGCCCCTATGAAATCAAGACATTCAAAATTGTTTTCAAGAATTAGCAACACCATAATACAAAAAAACGAAAGCGGATTCGCCAATGACCCGAACCAGACAAATCATACGCTCTCTGCTCTCTCTCCTCTGCCTGCTGCTCATTGCCTGCGCGGCACAGGCCTCGGAGCCGGCTTTCAAAGAAGTCGCCTACGGACCTCACCCCCGGAATCTCATGAATGTGTGGCTGGCGGATTCGGACGCGCCCACACCGGTCATCATCCACATCCACGGTGGCGGTTTCATACAGGGCAACATGAAAACCAGGGCGGACTCCGATATCCGAAAGGCCCTGGACAACGGCGTTTCTTTTGTCTCCATAATCTACCCGTTCGCCGAGGACACGGCCCTGCACGATATCATCCGCGACAACATTGCGCGCGCCGTTCAGTTTGTGCGCTATAAATCCGCGGAATGGAATATCGACCCCGAACGCCTGGCCGCGTACGGCGAATCGGCCGGGGCCGGCTCCAGCCTGTGGCTTGCATTCCACGATGACATCGCGGACCCCAACAGCCCGGACCCCGTGCTGCGCCAGTCCACGCGTGTTGTAGCCGCCGGCGCACTGGCCCCGCAGGCCACGTACGACTTCCTGCGCTGGCCCCAGGCGCTCAACATGTCCATGAGGGAGCTTAAAATCATGGCGGGCGCGCTCATCCCCCTGGGCCTGCAGCTCTACCATGCAAACAGCGAACAGGACCTGGAGCAGCCGGAATGGCAGGAAATCCGCCGCGACCTGGATATGATGGATATGATTGATGAAAACGACCCGCCGGTATACGTGTTGTCGCGATACCCGGATGGTCCCCAACTGGACTTTCTCCACCACCCGAATCACGCCAAAACCATAAAAAAAATCTGCGACACCCACAATGCGCCCGCAGTCCTCATGTTCGACGACACGCCAAAGGACCAGTATGTGAATGTTATGGATTTTCTGCTGGGATACCTGGACAAACCGCGATAAATCGAGGTGCATCACTGCCTGGTCTTCATGATTCCGTTTTTCAGGCTGATATAGGCGATGTCAACAAAATGCTCGGGCTTGACGAACCCGCCGCCAAGGCTTTGGTCGAATTATTTTGTGGATCAATTCTCGCTGGATACCGGAAACAGTGCGTGCCTGAAATGCACATCAGGAAAGGAATAAAATAACATTCCGGCGGCGGCATCAGGACAGACTGAAACCCGGCTGACGGATTGCACGCAGATAATCAGTTCGGATTATGACAAAAAAGCATGCCAATGAATCTCAATTATCATCCCGTGTGCGCATGGATACAAAATAATCTTCAATGGATTCGCGTTCTTCCGCATCCGGCTCCAGAAACAGGTACAGGGAATAAGCTGCAATGGAATCAATACGCAGGCCCATTGTTTCATAGATGTAACCAAGTTGATAATGATACAGAGATTCGAGGGGGAATTTCATGGACAGCAGAGTATAGTACGCTGCGGATTGCTCGTAATCCTCGTCCTCGAGCAGGTTCCAGGCCATGTCATTCATGGTTTCCTCATCCGGCAGTGATTCCTCATTATCATTGTACAGAGAAAAAAACAGCTCCACAGCGCGAAACATGTCGAGGCGCGAGTAATCATCCCGGACGCAGGGGGTTTCGCGGTAAAAAACCTCGAAGTGCGAATAAGCATCTTCGAACTCATCGTCCATGAGAGCAAACCAGCCGGCGAAAAAATGATAAAAATACTTAAGGGATTCGTTGAGTTCCATTTTGTCTGCGAATCGCCGCGCAGCGTCCGTGTTGCCGCGATAAATATAACTGCGGATCAAGGCGTCCTGCGCTACAAAATAATTGCTTTGCCCCAGGCTGTATTTGGCGAAAAACTCGGCGCGCTCCAGGCGTCCGGTTTCCAGATAGCCAGCCGCCAGCATTGCGGGCGTGTAGGAAAATGCGGGCTGCCGGTCCATGATATTTTCGTACATGGACACAGCCTTGTCCGAATCGCCAAGAAGCAAATAGAGCTGCGCGATCTCCCGTTCAATAATATCGAGATTCACGTGCGTCTGCTCGATGTACCGATAGCGGCTGAAAGCAGAGCTGCCTTTGGGCTTGGACAGATCCTTTTTCTCGATATCGTATTTGCTGCGCAGTACACGCAACAAGGTATGAATCACATCAAGGTCGCCGGTTACGCGAGCATGGGCGATGAATGCGTTCTGCATTAATGTCTGATCTTCTTCGGGCTCGGTTATTGCGACAAGGCGTTCGCCGAAGGGCTTGGCGTAATCAATGAGTCCAAACGAGTACAGCATGAAAACAATTTCCGAGAGTTCTCCGGGCTCAAAAGCATCCACACAATTTTCAGCCAAGGGTGCAAATTCTACCCGAAGACTCTTTCGATACTTGTACTCATACCCGTTTTCTCCTATGTATTTTTTTCTGAAACTGCTGAAATCGCAATCCGCAGCCGCCGCAGGAAAGAGAATGCAAACCAACAGAAGCGCCGAAAAGCAACAAGCGGCAAAGCATGCTGTCAGCCTATTCAACATTTTCGCCGCCCTCGTCCCGCTCTTCTGTGTTTTGATCCGCACCATCATAGAATCCAATCCAGTCAAGATACTCCCTTGCGGGCATGGTGTGAATTTCTGCATTGTAAAGCACCCCGGCCAGGGCCTGGATTTCATCCGCCTCGGGACGGGCCGGAATTTCAAACAGCATGACGTGGTTGTCCTTGATGTCGAGCCATTGGGTGCCGCAGATATCCTGATCCGTATAGGGGGCATATTCGGGCAGGTGGCGTCCCGTGGAAAAACCGCACTTCTGCTCCAGCAGGCGCAGGTATCCGGAAAAAAACCGCTCCGCAGATTCGCGTGATTCCCACACGGTGTAGAAAAAGACGCCGATCTCATCATCGTTCATATAAATGCGAAGGCGATCTCCGGCCCAGCCCTCGGCCGCGTCTTCTTCCATGGGAAAAAGGCCGTGTGCGCGCAGTAGGGAATTGATGCCGAATTCACCCAGGGTCGTATCCACGACAATTTCGCCCTGCTCGAAAAGGGCGTGCAGCGTGTAGGTTTCGTAATCATTTACAATGTCGCCGAAATCAATAACATGCAATGTAAAATCACCATCTGCATCGCGATCAGGATGGAGAATCTGCCGTGTGGTCACGGGAATGTTGCGGTAAGCATTGTCAATATCATGATCAGGAGAATTGTGAAGAAAGCCCGTGAAGATAAATCCGAAAGCGTATGGAAAGGATCCGAAATCACTAAAAAAAACACCGAGCGGGTCTTTAGCGTTGCGCGCGGGGGGAAGAAGTGTTTTTGACATGGTTTTCCGGTCTTCGGGCTTAAGCGATTTTTCGAGAAGTGACTTGTCAAGAACATCCCTCAGGCCCATGGTTTCGCAAAGTTGCGCCGCGCTGCTGTATTCCGCATCGCCTTCAATCAGCGCCATAACGGCCAGCTGTAGATCGATTTCGTTATGAGCATCAAAATAGTCCAGCCACTGCGCCAGGCCATAATTCCAGTCCTGAGCTGCATGAATCATTTCGTGGTAAAGGGTATGATGCGTGGCCAGTGCGCGGCTGCGGTCTTCATTTGCCAGCAATTCTTCCATGAAATTGTAGGCTTTTAGCAAATCATTCCCGTTCGCAAGAATGACTTGGAGCGTATCTGAGACAAAACTCAGAAGGCTGGAAGGATTGCGCGTGATAATGATATGCGATTCGTGAGGCTTGTACTGGCCGAGAACATGCCTGGCCGATGCGATGGTTGCCACGTCCGGATCCGTCCAGTTGCGTTCATCCGCTCCCCAGCCAAACAGAAAGAGCCGCAGAGCATTATCAAAATCCTCGTCCCGGCCCTCTCGATCTTCGAGGTATCGCATATAGGCAAACTCGGGGATCGTCATGCTCTCCACGGTGAGGTCCTGCCCCACGGCCATACCTCTGCCTGATTCAACTTCTTCGCGCACCTGAGCGGCAAGGGAATCCAGGTCTTCTCCGCCAGCCACGTCCGCGGCGGACGCACCCGGCGTCAGCATAAGAGCACAAAGAAGAACTAAAAATAATATTTGACCGAGCATAACATGTTTATTTTAATATGTCGAACGGCAACAAATCAAGCAGCCTGCAAAACCGTATGCCGCACAAATCCCCCATGGTTCCAGGCTAATGAGATACGCGCCTTTTCCACTCCGGCACAACCTGCTCAACCATTTTGTCGTACACGGCCTGGCGCAGGGCATCCATATCCACGTGGGTTCCAGGGCAGGTTTTAGAGTAGCCTTCGCGGCCGATTTTGCGCTGCATTTCGCCGTGGCCGTAGATGGCTTTGCGGGGATCCAGCGCGTATTTAATGCACCAGCGGGACAGCAGGTCGATAAGCGCGGCCATCTGTTTTTCCGTGGGATCCTTCACATCAAAATTGCCGATGAGGGATACCTGCATGGAGTTCCGGTTGCCGAAACGTACGCCGTTTACCCGTAAATCCTCGGAAACAATGAAATCCACTTTGCCGTCAGCCGCGATATCGTAGGCGCGCTTTTTCCAGGCCTTGTCCGTGGCATAGCCGTTGCCGATCACGGCGTGGTACCCGGGCCGGTCCCACCCCTTGTGCGGGGGCGGGCCCGTGTGCCATTCCACGACCGCGGCGCCGTTGCCCCAATCGCTCACGCTGTGGTGCACGATGATATAGCGGATCGCATCCGGATCCTGCCAGGGTCCGGCCAGTTCAGGGATGTCCTCATGTATCTGCTCACGCATCCACTGCGCCACTTTATCGAGGCCGATGAGAACCACGAACAGAACAGCGGCCGAGGCCAGGAGGGGGCGGATGTTGTGCTTAACCCAGTTCACGAATGGCAGGCGCTTTCATGGGAGGATTTCTTCATCGGCGGGCGCAGGCGCCGTTCCTGTGGCATGATCTTCTGGATACTGCGCATCGAGTTCTTGCAGAATGCGTTCCTGTTCTTTCTGCACCGCATCCGGTGCTTCAAGTTCTTCAAGGCGCTTTTGCATGTCCCGCAGCATGTCCGAATCCACTTCTTCAACCACATCGGGATCCACGCCGCTGCGGTCGGCCTGCTCTTTAACGCTGTCCTCGGTAAGGATTTTATTTACGGCTTCGCGTTCCTGCTTTTGCTCCTGAAACTGTTTCTCGACATCCTCCTGCTTTTCAGGAAAAAAAATTACATGGTCGCCGATGATTTCAGGCGGCTTGTACGGGATGGAGCCCTTCTTGATATTCTGGAATATGGCAAGTCCGAGCGGACTGCTTTTATGAAGCACAAAAACAGGCGGCTTGTCTCCGCCGCATGCATTCATTTCATAGTAATCATATCCCTGTTTATCGCCGCGCACGATGTCGATATCCATGGCGTGCACGGCTTCGCGGCTCTGGAACAGGATGCGCCATTTAATGAAATATGTGGTGTGCACACAGTCGATGCCCTGTTCTTCAAGCCGCTGCACCACGCCGGGAATGGAGAGCGGATCGGTCTTGACGTTGCCCTCGTAGATGGTGTTGTCTTCAAGGATGGAGGCAAAGCCCAGGGCGAGAACAAACGCCAGGGTGGGCGCGGCCATAATGCCCAGGTACCGCGCGGGCGGCCGCTTGGAATTCACCAGGATGCCGATGCCGATCACAGCCAGCAGGGTGAGGTACGGCTCCACGGGCAACAGGTAGCGCGGGGAGCGGCCAAGGGTCCAGACATTTTTTGTGAAGTTCCAGGAATCCTGCGGGTCCAGGGCGCCGCTGAGCCCGGTGGCGCAATACACAATGATGAAAAACACGGGCGCCAGAACCCACACGCCCGGGACCTTGCTCTTTTCGCGCTGCTGCACCAGCACCAGAATGCCGATCAGCAGCAGACCCATGTACAGCCATGCTTCCCACGGCGGCGGATACACAAACACATGCACGCACTCGCGTGTGAGGAACGCGGGCCATTGCACGGTGAACAGGCGCACGGCTGAGAACCAGATCTGTTCGTAAAAAGGCCGCACGGTTTCCGCGCCCGACACCAGGTGGCGCAGGTTGGCGTAATCGTGCGCCAGGTTGTCCCAGATCACGGGCGCGGCCCCGAGCAGGAACCCCAGGAGCAGGATAAACGCATGGGACACGCCGCGGATGAGTTTGCGGCGCACCAGCACCACGGCCGCGGCCGCGCACAGCACCAGGGAGAAATCATAACTCCACCACGCCAGGCCGAACACTGCGCTCATGGCCGCGGTATATAGGAATGATGCGGCACCGCGGCGGGCGTCCACGGCCCCGCGCAGGCGGTGCAGCAGATAAAAGCCCAGAAAACACAGAAACATGGTTTCGATGTACCCGTCCGCTTTGAGCGACGATTTCAGGAACGGGGTGGAAAAGCTCACGGCCAGAGCCGCCCAGACCGCAGTGCGGGTTCCGTAGATTTCGCGCGCCCAGGCGAACGCCAGGAGCACGATGCCCGTGGCGAACAATACGGGAACGATCTGCAAAAGAAATGCGGACGGCCCCCCGTTCAAGCGGAAAAACACAGCGGCCAGGGCGGCTTCGATCACATGTCCGCCCCCGTAGTGCTGGCCCCAGAAAAAAGCGGGCAGGCCCCGGCCCTGGGCCGCGTGCATGGCCATGAGCCCCACAACGCTCTCATCCGCGTCCAGGTACTGTTCCGCGTGGCGCAGCACGGCCAGGCGCGGCAGCACGGCCGCGGCAACCAGCCCGGCCCACAGGGCCATGCTCCAGAACCGCTCTCTCAATTTTTCAGGATACAACATTGCATTCCACACGCCGCACACACGGGCGCGGCTGTCTCATGTCATTCTTTTTCACGAATCCGGTTTAATACAATTTTGACGCCGTCATCATCGTCTTCATCTATGATGCTGATCGAAAACTGAACGCCGCCCTGCTTCCAGGTATGCATCACCGTATGTCCCCTGGCCGATTTCGCATCCGAGTTAAAAGCGCCGTCCGGCACAACCTTGCCGTAAAAAGCACGGATACTGTCAAACCCGTCATTGGACAGGAGCACGGCTTGCACGGCTTCGCCGAATCCCGCACTCTGGGTGCGCGTGCCGTTTTCCAGTGTGGCGCCGGGATAAAACGGCAGGCCCACATCACCGGCTGTCACGTCGGCCCCGGCCTCGTAAGTGCTTTGATTGCCATTTTCATCAATAATCGTAACCTTGCCGGACTTATCCTCTTTCTCAAATGTCTGCACCACTTGTTTGCCGTCCGGCCCATTGGTTGTAATCTGTGTTGTTCCATCCTCGCCCGCAATGGCAACCGTTTCTCCGTCGTCGCTTTTAATGGTCATGACTTTGCTTTTTTGCAATTGCACTTCAGGGGCCTTTTTGCCAATGGCTTTTTCCGTGGTCTTGTCCACACCTTTTCGGCAGCCCGAGACGCTTGCGGCAAGCAAGGCGGCACACAGCATGGCAATCTGAATTTGTCTCATCTCAGGCCCTCCCGGGAATCAGATTTCGATTTAAAGCATAGCAGAATTGCCAGGAGATATGCATGCGGGGCTTTCATTGCATGTTCATTTTTTCAAGGGTAATGGTCACGGCGCCGCCCGGCGCATCTTGTTTCACAATGACACTATACTGGAAACCGCCATCGTGCCAGGACCACATGTCCATGCGCCCGGATTCTGACTGCGGGGCATGATGATAGGCTGAGCCGGGCGCGGCGCGGGCGTAGAAATCGCGAGGTTTTTCGTAGGGATCCATGGTGGACAGCACAGCGCGTGTTGCGCCGCCGGTTTTACCGTCGCGTGATTTTATTCCGAATGAAATTTCTCCTCCCGGATAAAACGGGATCTCCAGGTCAGCCGCGCTCACATCCACGCCCGCGCCATAGGTGCTCACACCGCCCTTGCCATCTGTTACAGTCAAGCTGCCGTCTTTACCGGCTGTCTCGAACCTGTGCGTCACGCCGCCCAGTTCATCTTTGAGCACAATTTCTCCGCCGCCCTGCTCACCTTCGCGGGTAACCACCCTGCCCTCCCGGGTTTCAATGGTTGTCTGCTGCCGGTTGCGATCAAGAATGATTTCCGCGACGTCTTCTGGTTTTGTATTCTTTTTTTGTTCGGCCTTTTTATTGCAGCCAAATGTCGTAATAACAAGAAAGCATAAGATTAAAATATTCCATGTCTTCATATGGATAACAACCTCCATCAGGCTGTTGCATTATCTTGAGTTTAAATCGGCGCAACCGACATTGCGTGGAATCAATAGCGTTTCCCAATCACAAAGCCAAGTACGCCCGCGCCCGCGCCCAGGGTCACGGCCGCGCAATCCGCGAACCAGAAAATCTGGCCGGCCAGAAATGCGCCGAGGCCGTGTTCGCGGCGCAGATGCGCCAGGAAATCCGCAGCCGACGCAAAAGCGAAAAACCAGAGAGCAGCGGCGACTCCAAACAAGGGTATGCTGTGAACCACAACGGACGCCGGCGCCAGAACCACGGCCACGCACAAGGCCAGCGCGCCCAGGGGATACAGCGGAGGCACGGAAAACGCGGCGCCGCTCTGTTGCTGTTTATCGGCGCCAAACCGCTCGCGCAGCACCAGCCGCACCAGGGCGCATGCGCGGCGGCAGTCCACGCCCAGAACCTGGACCGCGGAATAGTGCTTATGGTGCACTACTTCGGCATCGCGGCACAGGCGGATGTGACAGCCCATGCGCGCGAGGCAACGGCCCATGGCCGTGTCCTCCACACTGGGAGCGCCATAGTTTTCATCAAATCCGCCGGACGCGTGAAACGCATCCGCGCGCACCGCGGCCGCGCTCGTAAAAAACAGGGCGATGCGGTCCGGCATGCGGCGGTATGTGTAACGCATCCACTGGTTTTTCCATATGGATGCGAAGTTGCGAAACGGTGTCTGCGCCGCAAAAACACCCACAGCGCCGTCCACCCCGCGCTGATCCATGCAGTTGATGAGGCTGCCCAGCGCGCCCTGCGGAAACACAACGTCCGCGTCCGTGAACACCAGGATTTCCCCATGGGCCGCGGCTGCGCCCGCGTTGCGCGCGGCGCTCACGCCGTGCTTTAGATCCACAGAAACAACCCGCGCGCCGCCGGCTGCGGCCGCGCCTGCGGTGTTGTCCGTGCTGTGATCATCGGCCACGATGATTTCCATATCCGGAACACCGGATTCACGCAGCGCGCCAAGGCACTGTGCGAGCAGTTGCTCCTGGTTTTTCACAGGGATTATCACGGAAACCCGGGGTTGATCCATGGCGTAGTAATCTTAGCGCACCGGAATGCCGAGGTCAATTTTCCGGGACTTGAGGCGCAGGGAATTTGTGACCACGGAAACCGAGGAAAAGGCCATGGCCGCGGCCGCGAACATGGGATGCAGAATAACATGGAAAACCGGGTAGAGGATGCCCGCGGCCAGGGGGATGCCAACGGCATTGTAGGCAAAGGCCCAGAACAGATTCTGCTTGATTGTGCTCATGGTGGCGCGGCTCAGGGCAATGGCCTGGGGCACGCCGGCGAGGTCGTCGCGCATGAGGGTTACGGAAGCGGCCTCCATGGCCACGTCCGTGCCGCTGCCGATGGCGATGCCCAAATCCGCGCGCGCCAGCGCGGGGGCATCGTTGATGCCGTCGCCCACCATGGCCACGATTTCACCCTGCTCCTGCAGGCGCCTGATTTCATTATCCTTGTCCTCGGGCAGCACTTCGGCGATCACGCGATCAATTCCGGCCTGCGCGGCGATGGCCTCGGCCGTGGCCCGCGTGTCGCCGGTGAGCATCACCACTTTAAGGCCCTGAGCGTGCAGGCGCGCCACGATGCCTGCGGCGTTATCCTTCAACGTGTCGGCCACGGCGATTACACCCAGTGGCAGGCCATTGCGCGCCACATAGACCAGGGATTTGCCCTGGCTTGTGTAGCGTTCGATATCAGAGTCCATCTTTTTGAAAGAAATACCTTGTTCGCGCAAAAAGCGCCTGTTGCCGGCCAGGATACGCGCGCCCCCGGAGCGGGCGCGGATGCCGCGGCCGGGCAAGGCTTCAAATTCATCGGGGCCGGGAATCGCGTAATCGCTCTGCCGTTGGGCGCGCCGCACAATGGCCGCGCCAATGGCATGCTCGGAACCCTGCTCAGCCGTGGCGGCCGCGAGCAGCACGTCTGATTCCTGCGCACCGTTGGCCGCCTTGATATCCGTGACTTCGGGCTTGCCCTTTGTCAATGTTCCGGTTTTATCGAAAACCACAGTGGTGAGGCGGCGCGCGTTTTCCAGGGATTCGCTGCTGCGGAAAAGGATGCCCATGCCCGCGGCGCGGCCCGTGCCCACCATGATGGCCGTGGGCGTGGCCAGGCCCAGGGCGCACGGGCACGCGATAATTATCACAGAAATAAAAATCATCATGGAAAACAGGAACCCCTGGCCCGTGAGCATCCAGGCAACAAACGCCAGGGCGGCGATGCCGATGACCACGGGCACGAATATTCCGGCCACCCTGTCGGCAAGGCGCTGCACCGGGGCCTTGGAGCCCTGGGCCTCGCGCACAAGGCGGATGATGCGGGACAGGGTGGTGTCCGCGCCCACGCGCGTGGCCCGGATACGCAGCCGCCCGGTGCTGTTCACCGTGGCGCCCGTGACCTGGTCGTCCTGCTTTTTGTCAACAGGAATGCTTTCGCCCGTGACCATGGACTCGTCCACGGCCGAGCGGCCGTCTATGACCACGCCATCCACGGGGATACTTTCACCGGGGCGCACAACAATCTCATCGCCCTCCTTCAACTCGTCCGCGGGGATTTCAAATTCATTGCCGCCGCGCACCACGCGCGCGGTGCGCGGCCGCAGGTCCATGAGCTTGCGCATGGCGTCCGAGGTCTGCCCCTTGGCGCGTGCTTCAAGCATGCGGCCAAAAAGAATGAGCGTGATGATCATGCATGCGGTCTCAAAATACACCTGGGGCTCAACCCCTGCGCTTGCAAGGAGGCCGGGGGCGAATGTGGCCAACGTGCTGTACAGGTACGCGGAAGCCGTGCCCACAGCCACCAGCGTGTTCATGTCGGCGGTAAAATGCCTGAGCGACTTCCAGAAGCCAGCAAAAAACTGCGCCCCGGCCCAGAACAGAACCGGGGTGGACAGGGCAAAGGACGTATAATGCACCCATTGCGTATTCAAGCCATGCAGCCCGAACATGTGGCGCATGCCCAGCACGAACACGGGCAGAGTGAGCACGGCCGCAAAAATCAGATGCGCGCGGTTGCGCCGGTAATCCTCTTCAAACTGCATGCCGGGCTGTTGCGCGCCTCCGGATTCATCCAGCACCGCGGCCTTGTATGCGCCCGCCGATGAAACCGCTTTGACCAGATCCAGGCTCGATGCAGCGCCAGACACAAACTCCACACGCGCCTGCGCCTGCGCAAAATTTACGTTTGCGCTCACCACGCCCTGCACCTTGCTCAAAGCAGTCTCGATGCGGTTCACGCACGAGGCGCACGAGATGCCTTCAATGGACAGGGTCACGGTTTCGAGAGGCGCTTCATAGCCCAAATCTTTGATCTTTTTTACAATGCCGGACAGGCTGGCGCTGCTGGGATCAAAGACAATCGAAGCTTCGGAGGATGCGAAATTCACGCCAGCCTGGATTATGCCCGGCATGGCGTTGAGGTTTTTTCCTATGTTTGCCGCGCATGAGGCGCAGTGCATGCCGCGCAGGGGCAATTGCACGCGCACAGCGCCCCGGCCCGCTTTTTCCACATTTGTATGCGCGGGCGCGTCGGCATAGCCCGCACCACTCGTATCATAAAAATCAGAATCGACCACGCTCTGCGGACTGTCGCCGTTCAGATATTTATCCGGATTCTTGAGAAATTCCACTTTGCACGCGGGATTGCAGAAATAATAAGGCTGCCCCTGGTACTCGGCTGTTGCCGCCGCGCTTTGGGGCTCCACCTGCATTTTGCACACCGGGTCTAAAGCCATAAGAAACCTCCATGCACTCAATGAATCATAACAGGCGGCGGGGTGTTGTTGTTTCAGGTTGGGCGCAAGGAATTCCCGTGTTATGCATCAAACCCTGTGGGAACGTTCCGCGGCTCACTATAATTATGTCAAGCTCAAGTGCCGGGCGCATGCAACCGGCTGGAAAGTTTCGTCACACATGGTCCGCACTTTTCTCAAATACATGTCCCACCTGATTGACATCCTGGTCACGGGCGTGGAACAGCGCGTATCCGCGCGCACCCCCATGCTGAGCCGGGGGCAGGACATGTCCGATTACAACAAATCCGAATTTTTTGAACGGCCGGAACTGTTCTATGACCGTGGGATGACCCTTCCCCAAGTGGCCCTGAACAAAGAGCGGGTCAAGGGCGGCATCCGCATTTTCGATTATGAATTCCCAAGTGAAACCCAGTCCGGGCGCCAGGGCAACGACACAGTGACCGGCCGTATATTTGAAGCGCGCGCCCTGCACGGGGGCGCGGGCGCACCGAGCCTCATTCTCATGCACGGCTGGCGCGAATGGGGCGTGCACACGCCCTACCACTGGCTGCTCGCATGGATCCTGGCCCGCTGCGGCATATCCTGCATCCTGATGACCCAGCCGTATCACGGCAGCCGCAAAGCACCCGGCACAGCCGACGGCGACCTGATGCTCAGCGGAGACATGCAGCAAACAGTGCGCGCATTCCGCCAGTCCGTATGCGACGTGCGATCCCTCATCACATGGTCCCGCGCGCGCTACACCGGCCCCGTGGGCGTGGGCGGGTTCAGCCTCGGCGGATTCATCACCAACATCGTGGCCTGCACCGATTCCCGCATCGACTTCGCCATCCCCATCATTGCGGGCGGGGACCTCATCGACGGCATGTGGGACAGCCGCGTGGGCCGCACCATTATCCGCGACTTCAACGCCGCGGGCGTGACACAGGAAACCGCTGCCGCGGGCTGGCGCATTATCACGCCCTCCAGCTTCACCCCCCGCCTGACTCCGGACCGCATGCACTTCATCGCCGGGCTCTATGACCTGCTCATCCCCGCCAGTAACGTGGAACAAATCACAAGGCAATGGAACGTCACCCGCATCACATGGCTGCCCTGCGGGCACATTTCCATAGCCTTTTTCGCGCGCAGAATGATAATATCAATAATCGGCTTTGTGCGCAGTGTGTGCGGCGAACCCGAACCAGCCTCAGAACCGGCGCACGTTTCTTCACCCCGCAACTAACAAGCAGT
>Ga0351854_1006_pt2 | contig 42453 bp, 34 predicted proteins | sample BONcelHFGM3001C9_FD_206793 | JGI IMG/M metagenome (GOLD analysis project Ga0351854, IMG submission 206793) | Enriched cells from coal bed in the Powder River Basin, Montana, United States - BONCAT cells FGM rep2 HSBNCT.FGM.300.1.C9 ...
GTTTTTATCCTGAGCAAATAGTTTCTCAAAGGTGGTCGCATCAAATACAAACCATTCATAAATGTTTGTAGCCACAAGATGCTTAATCTCAAGATTGTGGTTAGTGATTCGTTCCCGAAGATAATAGAGGATAAGTTCGTGAAATGCTTTTACATTCAGGTTATCCGATCTGACCATCTCAGATTTATTCGAAGGCTTTTTGGCTTCGATCAACACGCCGGCGAAACTCTTTGCATCGGGCCCATTGTGGATAACCAGGTCATTCCGGCCTTTAGTATTGATATAGAACTTTTGATAAAATGTATTCTTGAGAAAACCGCTCAGGTCATTTTTAACGTGCTCTTCCGATTCGGATTCATCCAATCCATCAAGCAGTTTGATCAGGTTTGCCTTAAACAATTCAATCTCGCTACGGGATGGCTTTACCTTCAGGTAGGCTTTATTCAGGGACTTTCGAGGAGGAAATGGTGTCAGTTGCATAGGTCAGAAATGATTCTTCTTTCAAAAATAGGAAAAGTGAGTGAATAATCAATTAAAGGCAACCTTCATCCGAGAAGGAATAAAACCGGTCATCCCCGACGATAATATGATCCAGGACAGCCACATCAAGCAGCAAGCCACAATCTTTGATCTTCCTTGTGATCTTAGTATCGGCATCACTGGGTATTGTGTTGCCACTGGGATGATTGTGACCCAGGATGATGCTGGTTGCGTGCTGCTCCAAACAAATCTGGAAGATCTTTTTCGGATCAACGACAGTCCCGGAGATTCCGCCTTCGGAGATCTTAACTTTCTTGATAATCTTGTTAGCCCTGTTCAGCAACAAGATCCAGAATTCTTCATAAGGAAGGTCGCCTATCAAGGATTGAAAGATCGCAAAGGCATCCTGGCTCTTTGAGATCTTGTTTTTGAAGATCACTTCTGACTCATTCCGTCGGCGGGCTAGCGCAAACATGGCAGCTATCTTAACGGCACGTTTTTCACCGATGCCTTTTATTTTCTGAAGGTCTGAAACGCTGAACTTCCAGAATTCGCTCAGGTTGTTTTGGCAGGTTGACAGAGTTTTCATGGCAATCTCGAGGGAGTTCTCTCCGGAAACACCCGAGCCAATGATGATACTTAAGAGTTCAGCGTCAGACAGGCTTCCATTTCCCTTGAGTAGGAGCTTCTGACTTGGTATATCATCTTCTGCCCAGAAGCGCATAGGGATTCTGTTTTCATAGGTTTTGCCATTTACCTTGACAAGGTCCGGATTCATGATCGGTTTGTTAATCCGGGAATTATTTTGATTTAATTGGTCGGATTGAACTCGAATGAAAGATTGTTTCTTCGAAGTTGAGTTTTGTTTGGATGCTCGGTTCATAGCATGATAGTTTTAGGCAGCCTTTGGCCGCGGTGAGTGAATGAAATTTGCGGCAGTGACCATGCGGAGTAGAAAATTTTAAGCAAACATTCAGGTCAGATTGTTGAAGAGAATCTGAATGAACCTGCAAGGCGACGGTTCCCAAAGGAGGTCGTGTTTAGCGAAAAATAGTTTCACGAGCATAACTTTGTGAATTTCGATTTACTAAGGGGAGGGAGGTTTTTGCAACTTTTTTATAAAAAGTCGCCCCGGATATGCTGTTTCAGCAATGACTTCTTTTTTGCCAAGCGTTTTTCTTTGTCAAGATCCGGAAAGAAAAAAGCGCAATGAATAGGCTCGGAATTAAAATTGTCAGAAACTCCCGGATTTATACTGCGGATCTCCGAATTGAGATATCTCTCGACTCTTAACGTTTTCTTTTCAGGATGGTATTAAACTATTGAAGCTGTTTCCAGATCGGGAAAAGGGAGGTACTGATTTTACCAATGACTTCAGTAAATTCAATAGTTTGATCAAGATGGTTCTTAACCAGAAAAACTTTCCATTGTCGCTGGCGGTTAACGTCGGTCGGGAATGTGTCGGAAAAGAGGGCATGATCGGGAGTAAAAATGGTATTGCGATTGCGAAAAGTCTCACGGATGGCTTCTTCGAGGTTTTCCGGGTTTAGTTGTTGCATTGTAAGGATCTGATAAACGTCATAAAAGTCTTTCATCCGGCTGTTGACCACGGAAAGATCGACCATGGCTTCAAATTTCTCGGCAACAACGGTTTCAAGTGAATAGGCCTGAACAATAGGAATTCCTGATTCGGGTAATAATGTCGGGTAGTTTAATTTCACTGAAAGCTGATTTGAGGGAGTCTATTTCATTGGGGATATTGGTCCCGAGAAAATCAATGTCCAGGGTGGGGCGGGTTTGTTCCTTATTATAGACATAAAGCAGCACTCCACCTTTCAGGCAGAAATTGTCGGCATACAGTGAAAGTGAGACCCGGTATAACAGCCGCTCGTGCAGGTATCGGATAATCACAAGCTGGAACGAGAGATTTTCTTTCTTTGCAATGTTAAGCAGGCGTGTCCGAATAGATTTCCCGATATCGGTCATAGCATTATCTGTAGAAGTTGGTTCAATGTGTTTGATATCCGGAGGCCGGTTGCATATTTCAGCAGTTTGTCCAGGTTCTTATCTTTTCGGCGGATATAATTATGGAGAATTTCACTCAACAGATCAGTGCCAATTTTATTCCGGAATTTAACGGCATCGCAAACTGATCTTTCGAGGTCGTAAACATTGACCAATGAGCCGTTAATTTCTGCTGATGTTTTCCCGATATCGAAAGTTTCAATACCATAATAGTATAGTTTCACCGGCGGATAATCCGGCAGAACAATTTTAATGGATCTCGGGATGGCAATATGGTATTCTGCCGAAACGTGTGTAGTAAGCTCATAATAGGACCATGCTGTGAACGTACAGAATATTCCGTTGGGAATCATCCTACCTACTGCTGCTTCCTGGAAAACCCGGGGAGAATCATTCAGCCGGAAAAGGCCCCGCTTCACCCTGCTAACAATACCATTCTTAATTAGTTTCCGGAGATGATATTTTTCAGCCGCCGACAATGAATCAGCAGTGCGGAGGAACCCACCATTTTGTTTAAACCGTTCAAGGAGTGACTGTCTCATAGGAGGAAAAGTTTAACCAAAAGTACTGCATATTTTGATATTTGCAGTAGATTTGGTTAAATAGTTATGCATTTATCAGCCTCCAGTTTTCTTTTCTTATACCTGAAAAAAATTACAAGACACATACCCTTAAGCATCTGCGAGCATAAAAAAAAGCAGGCGATTCCGATTCATCGGAACCGCCTGCCTGGTTGGAGGCAATTAATGCCTTATAGAGAATTGCCCCTGGAACTCTTTCAGTTCCCAATCGAACTTTTCAGGATCGGAAGCAATGAGATCTTCAGTGTAACCAGGATAGTAAATCTGATCCAGTTCCTGGACAAAGATGTCTTCGAGTGACTGCTGGTGGGTCATTTGTGCTAATGCTTTCATCTGGCGTGTGTTTTAAGGTTAGAAATGAAATTTTTTACGCCAAAGGCTATAACCTGGAATAATAAATAATGTCAACGGGTTAGGGTCATTCCCCCGAGTAATCGGGAGATGAAAGAACTCAACGAGCGACTGTTCCATAAAGAGGTCGCCCTTGACAGTTTTAAGCTGTACAAGGATCAGACGGTACTTTTGAAGCGAATTATTGGTAAGGTAATTTTGAAAGAAAATTTCGAGCTAAACCGCGCGGTGGCCAAAGGGTTTCTTTTTTGATACTTTTTGATTTGACCAGACTATTCAAAGAAAAAAGTATTCCGCTGGAAGAAGGATTGTACCTGCAATTGCTTTCTTTTTGCTTCGTTTTCTTTGCCTAAAGAAACAGAAGTTCAGTCAGTTAAGAACCCTGGCGCTTTTTTTGATTCTTTTTTTGGCGCTCCAAAAAAAGAACCGACATTTTCGATATTCCAGCGAAAAAGAGGGTATCCCGTTCTGCATGAATATTTTAAGGCTCGCTAAGCCTAAAAATATTCCAGCAGACTCGACGAAGTCCCCGCCACGCCCTGTCGAAAAATGCAATTGCACTTTATCCATTTCTATGGATATATGAAATGGGTATATATAAATACATTTTGGGATAATTGCGCCGGAATCTCAGCCGGTGGGCTGCTCCCCCAGGTATTGAGGCATTCCATTGAAAGCGGGGGAGGCTTTTGACCATTAACATAGGATGAGAATGATCCCCTTATTGGACAAGCCGACGGTGTTGACCACCCCTGGTTGATAGTAATAGACTAGTTTAGATGTATTAATGTCAGATATATACGAAGGTAAGTTTAAATCGGCGAAAGGTGGTCATATGCACCGGCTCTTCTACTCAGAAAGCCTTATTCTGGCTATTTCAGACGTTTCTGAAGCACCATCGCTTTAACAGGAGTTGACCCTGTATGGACGAAGTCTATTAATTGAATCATCTTAACAACTCGCAAAACACAATCTCTATAGGGAAGTGTGCTATATGTAAAATTAATATATAACTTTACAGAGTTAAGGCTGAGTTATGGATTGATAATGATTACTCTACCAATGCCAAGTAAATAATGAAGCAATGAAAGCTATAGTTCAAACCATTTTTCTTTTATTTATAACCAGTCAAACTTTCTGTCAATGGCATTGGGTTCACCCACAGCCATGTGGAAATGCTATACTCTCAATTGTAGCAGTTGATTCACTTCATGTTTGGATGGCAGGTACAGGCGGAGCAATCGTCTATACGACTGATGGCGGAGACAATTGGGAACTATCCCTACTTGACACGAATCTCATGCTGAAATCTGTCAGTTTTATTGATACACTAAATGGTTGGGTAAGTGCTTTAGGTGGTTTGGTTTATAAGACGACTGACGGGGGAAATACCTGGACTAAGAGCTCAATTGGTACAAGTTTTCCAGGAGATATTTGTTTTACTGATTCGTTGAATGGTTGGATCGGACGTCAATTCAGCCCGGAAATTCTACAAACACTTGATGGAGGAGCCACCTGGTACTCCTCAACAATAGGACTTACCACATCAACGTATTGTGTATCTTTTTCAGACCCTCTAAACGGATGGGTAGCAGGTGACGGACCTTTGATGTCACACACTACGGATGGTGGTGAATCATGGAATCTCATTTCCACCTCTCTTCCTTTCTACTTAACGAGGTTATGTACACCTGATAGTCTAACGGTTTATACTTTAACATTATCTGACAGCAAAATACGTTACTCCTGGGATGGAGGAATTACTTGGGGACTACGAGCACCCACATCTTTTATTTGGAGAAATATGTATTTCCCTGATAAAAATCATGGATGGGCAGTAGGGTATAATTCTGCTTCCGCTCCAATATACAGTGAAGGTAGGATTGAAAGAACAACTGATGGTGCTGTGACATTTACCGATCTTTATAAATTAACAGGAAGATCATACCTTGATAATATAACAGCATCAGATAGTTTACATGCTTGGGTAACCGGCAGGGGAGGAATGATCTTAGCAACAAACGATGGAGGAGTATCATGGGAGAAACAAAGTTATTCTCTAAGTAATCCTCACAGTGTCAATGATATCTTTGCTCTGAAAGACCAAAACACAGCTTGGGCAGTAGGTTCCGGAGGTTTTATTATCAAAACCATCGACGATGGAAGTACCTGGGAATCCCAAGGAGTTGATCCAATGATCGATTTAAATACTATTTTCTTCCTTGATCCAAATAATGGTTTTGTTGCAGGTAATAATTATAAACTGCTGAGGACACAGGACGGAGGAGTAGACTGGGAGCTAATACCGACACCGGTTTCAGGAGATATAATGGACCTGTACTTTCAAAATACAATGTGTGGTTGGATGGCAGGAACACGTTGTTTATTCAAATCCGAAGATGGTGGATTGACCTGGGAATCTAAGTTTGTCCCTTCAAACAACATTAAAATGGTTGATATTGAATTTACAGATTCACTTCATGGATGGGCTGTTGGCAATGGGGATAATGGAAGTACTTTTATCTCCTTGTTCGCCAAAACAACAGATGGGGGAGAAACATGGGAATCTACCGTAATGAATGTACCTTTTCTAAACTCTATTTCATTTTCTGATAACCTTAATGGTTGGATGTGCGGAGATCATGGAGCAATTTTGTCCACGAGTGATGGCGGGCTTAACTGGAGTCAGATTACGTACCATCAATATGTCTATTTCAATTCGGTGTATTTTATCGATTCAAACCATGGCTGGATTGTTGGTGAAGGACCAGTAAATGGTGGCTCATTTGGAGGTATCGCTATCTATACAGATGATGGAGGACAGACATGGCAACGCAAAGATGTAGGTGTAGGGCGAGAACTACTTTCTGTATTTTTCACTGATAATGAATTCGGGTATGCGACGGGGGTGGAAGGTACAGTATTAAAATGGGGAGAAAATTATGTGGGTGTTGAAAACCACGAATCTTCAACTATTGATCATTCATTTGACTTATTCCCAAATCCAGCTAATGATCACATCACCATCGAAACACCTACACACGGACAGTTAACTATAATTAATCTCCAGGGACAGGAGTTCTTGAGCCAAAAGATCACTGATGCAAAAGCACGGATTGACATCAATACTCTACCCAGCGGAGTCTATCTTGTGAAACTGGTTGGGGAGAAAGGCGTGCAGGTGGGGAAGTTTGTAAAGCAGTAGAGTATGTTATAGTAACAGAGTATCCATTGCGATAAAAGGCAAAATGAAACAATAAATGAACACACCAATTAAAATATCAAGGATCTGCCTTGTCCTCATTTTCTTCCCACTGGCTCTTCAGGCTCAGGACTGGCAGAATATTTGTTCCTCGGGAACCGCCATCTACAATCGACTCGACCTGCAGCAGCGAGCGATCCGATGGGATACTCTCTATGCTACAGGGACATCCGACACTGTTTTTGAATCCTTTCCAATTGCAAGGATTAGTTATTACCAGGATTGTATTGATACCACTGGGGGTGGAATTTTTGGCAAATCTGTCACAAAGCGAAGCAATGGCTGGTTCTGGTTCAATAACCTTTCTGGAGATACGATATTCTTCAATGCACTGGCTAATGTGAATGACAGCTGGACCTTTTTTCATCTCAGTAGCGGAGATTACATTGAAGCAACTGTGGAGCTCCTATATACTGACATCGTTCTGGGAATCCCCGACCAGGTTAAGGTAATTGTACTTCGTGCCAGAAACTCCTCTGGAAACATTATCCCTCATCCGTTTAACCTGAAAGTAATTGAGCTAAGCAAAACATTTGGGTTTACCCGGATCTATGATCTCCAATCCTTCCCGACTGACACAGTGACACATCTTCTTGCCGGGCGAACAGACCCGCAGATAGGCATTCAGGAGCTCTCCTGGACAGAGGTGATAACATTTGACGTGGGTGATGAGTTTCATTATTCAAAAATCGGAGAAGGCTCAGGTGGCGCCACCTTTTTTGATATCATCAAAAGAATTCTTGAGAAGGTTCAGTATGGGAATGATTCGGTTGATTACCTGATTGAACACTGCGAAGAGTGGGTGTCTTACGGTTGGGGACCACCTACCTACGGATCCAGTTATGACTCCTCCTGGCTACGGTACTATTTTGCGGATGTAACCCCGGGGAGTTCATTTGACCGGTTGCCTCTCTCCTTCGCCCCCTATTCAGCCACTAACGCACATCTCTACAACTGGTACTACAATCAATACGGCAATAAACGGAAAAAAGTGATTGTTTATGACAAATATGTATACGATAGCTGGTTGAATAATTGCTGGGTTTACTTAATTGGTTGGGAGGACGCAATCGTTACGAAAAGTTTTACTGAAGGGCTTGGATCTACTTATTACCGGGCTGAATTCATTGGACCTTATCCATTCTCTGTGACGGAACAGATTGTCTACTATAAAAAAGGAACCGAAACCTGGGGTACACCAGTTTCAACAGACTGTATCACATTGGTCCCTATCGAAGACAAGCCTCCATTTCAGCAACTCCAAATTTCGATCTTCCCTAACCCCGCATCCACCACCATCACCATCGAAACCCCATCCACAGGACACATTTCAATATTCAATAGCAGCGGTCAGGAACTTCTTAATCAAGTCATCACTGAACCTACCACCACCATCGATGTCAGCGAATTGTCCATGGGAGTTTATCTGGTGAAGCTTTTAGAGGAGAGTGGGGTGCAAGTAGGGAAATTCGTAAAGAAGTAAACAAGAATGAAAAAGTCAATCATCTTATTTGCGTTTATCAGTCACTGTTTGCTCAATAGCATTTTATTATATGCTCAAGATCCCGCTTGGTTATGGGCAAAAAGTGCTGGGGGGATTAGTATGGATTATCCACAATCAATAGCAGTTGATGCATCTGGAAATATTTATATGGCAGGATGTTTTTATAGTCCTACTCTTATATTGGGTTTAGATACATTAAGAAGAATAGGAAAAATCGATATTTTTCTTGTGAAATATGACGCCAATGGGAATGTGCTTTGGGCTAAAAGTACTGGTGGATTGGAAAAAGATTGTGCCATGTCCATTGCTTTGGATGCAACTGGAAATCCTTATGTTGTAGGATTTTTTGAAAGTTCCACCATAACATTTGATACAATTGTTTTAACAAACGTTGGTAATGGGGATTTGTTCGTTGCGAAATATGATACTTCTGGAGATGTTCTCTGGGCAAAGAGCGCTGGTGGATTAGATAGGGACGCAGCATATTCCGTTGCAGTGGATGTTTCTGGTAATGCTTATGTGACAGGCGAATTTTATAGTTCAATAATGTCATTTGGTTCAAATTCCTTGAGTAATGCAGGTGAATGTGACATATTTGTTGCAAAATACGATTCCGAAGGAACAATAGTTTGGACTGTTAGATCAGGTGAAACGGGTTTTGATAAGGCAAGGTCTATTGCAGTTGATGCTTCTGCAAATATTTTTCTCACAGGATTTTTTGACAGCCCACTTCTGATAGTTGGCTCTGACACCTTGTTTAATGAGGGGATGGAGGATGTTTTTCTTGCGAAATTCAATGTTAATGGGAATGTGTTATGGGCAAATAGGATAGGTGATTCACTTAATGAATTCGATCCATATCTTGCAGTCGAGCCATCTGGAAATATATATTTAACAGGAACTTTTAATAGTACAACCCTGACATTTGGTAATACTATTCTCGTAAATCAAGGGGCGGTTGATATTTTTCTTACTAAATACGATAGTTCAGGTCATATCCTGTGGGCAACAGATGCCGGCAGCTGGGGATGTGAATATCCAAAATCAATTGCAGTGGATGCTGATGGCTGTGCTTATGTTTGGGGAGACTTCAATTATATTTCAATCACTTTTGGCACTATTACTCTGACCAATAATCATAGTCCTTCATCTGATATGTTTCTCGCCAAATTCGACACATCTGGAGATGTTCTCTGGGCAAAGAAATCTGGGGGTACGGATATAGATTATGCTATGTCCCTTGCCTTTGATTTATCAGAAAATTTTTATGTAGCAGGGTGTTATTTAAGCCCTTCCATAACGTTTGGATATACTACTTTAACAAATTCAGACAATAATTTTGACATTTTTCTTTCAAAATCTGGAAGTAATATAGGGATAAATGAGAGAATGAAATCATCCAATATCTCAGTATACCCCAACCCAGCCAGTTCTTTTCTTACAGTTGAGTCTGATCAGCTAGGGGAATTGACAGTAATGGATATACAGGGGAATTCAGTGATGAGACAAGCAATCACCCAACCAACCACAACCATCGATGTCAAAGGTATGAAAAGTGGGATTTATATTGTGAAGATTGTCGGAGAGAAGGGTGTGCAGGTGGGGAAATTTATAAAAGAGTAATCCATGAAGCAGGCTCTGGCATTTGCTCTTGCACCAAGACGAAGCAATCCCAGGCAAGAGTTGTATGTTTGTTCGACGAAGATCTTCTGATCCAGTATTTTACTTATGGCATTAACGGTATGCTCACAAACAACACCAGCTTTTGTCATAAAATACTCACGGTCATAACCTTTGATCCTGGCATAATAGCGCTGACAAGGAGAAAGATGTTCCTTAAGAGTAGTATGGCCATTTCTCACATAATTTCTGCGATGACAGGCAATTCGAATCATATTCAGATAAATCTCAACATGATCGGTGTCGTAAACTATTTCTACCGTCTTACCTATATGCTGATATGGAACGCTGTAATGATGCCAGTCCTGACCAAGAGTGACATGGCAGTTACGCTGAACTTTTGCCTCAACCTTGGTTTTGGGGATAAAAGGTTCTGCTGGCAACGGAACAAGGAGAGGCTTTTCATGAAGAGTAAACCGGTCATACCGGCTATAATTGCATCGCTGCAGGTTACGACTATTCATCCTGTCCAATTCCTCCCATAAGGCATGGTTCAATTGATCAATATCATGGAAGACCCTATTGCGTAAAGGAGCATAAATGCGATTATAGACTACATTCACATGGCTCTCGACTGAGGCTTTATCCCGTGGTTTTCTAACCCGGGTGGCCATCATGGTTGTTCCAAAATGCAGCGACCACTGTTGGGCCAATTCTTCAAAAGCAGGCTCGTAACGATTACTCTTTTTAGCAATCTGTTTCATGTTGTCGGTCTTTGTCGAAAGAGAAACACCGCCAAAGAAACTCGTCGCATTGTTCAAGGCTTTTAACAACCAAAATTGGGTGGCATTCAACATGGCTTCGACATAGGTGTATCCCGAAAAAGGATACACGCAAACCAAAACCAGACTCCATGTGACCTCCCCGGTTATTCGATCGACTAACGGGATTTTATCACCCGCAAAATCAAACATCATACTGGCTGCCGGATTATGATCGAGTATCATTACGGCTTTATGGGTTTCAATATATCGGCTAAGCTGCTCGCAGAATTGAGCATAACCGTACCCATCTGGAAGCTTCTGGCGATACTCCTCCCACAGGATCATCCTGGTGGCATGAGGCTTTTGAAGTTCATCATGCAGAGAAGGAATCCGTTGCTGAAGATCATCAAGGCGCCAGTCTTTTTTCACTTCCGGTACCTCCTTTTGAAAAAGCGACGAGAGTTCTTCGTCGTTAAGTTTTAACAGCGCTTCGATGGTCTTATCGAGTTGCTGAAATTGCTGAGTGTACCTATTGACTGTCTCACGTGAAAGATGCAGAAATTTGGCAATCTGACGATTTGATCTGCCCTGGGACTTTTGTTGTAAAATACTTCGAAGTTGCAACATGGTTATGTATTTATTGGCCATCGTATAAGGTTTTTATCCCTTATACGAATCCATGTTGCCTTTGATACGGGTGGCCTGGTTTGCGCCAGAATGTCAGTTTTTCTCTACCCAAATCTGTTGAAAACTTTTTGCTTCCAACCGAAATTTTTCCGAAAAACTGGCACCCTTTACTCCGAAATGAGTGGCATGGTATAGTCCGAAATAGTCAAGTATAATAATCCTCTTTTAGAATTGTGTAGCAGAACCTGAGCGAGGACTAAAAGAGTTATCTAGCTAGGCAGGAAGCAAATATATTTCGGTATCACAGAATGTATTTAGTTTAATCTTACTGTCATCCTGCCATTAAAATCTTGACAGGTAATAACTTGGATAATTTTATATAAGAACTATCGAAAATGGATCTGCTCTAATATTTAATTTTATCTCGTTAAGAATAAAATGAGGATGCTTCTATTAAAAAAGAGAAATTCTGTTATAAGCTCAACGAAGGTCTTTTTAGTTTTTTTATAAACTTACCTAATTAGCACAACGGTTCCTGTCCTTCTTATTATTTCAGAAATAGGTTCAGAAGAGTTATACGATGCAATAAATGTATATGTATCAGAAGGACAGAGTTCACCCTTTGTTTTCCCATCCCATCCGAGTTCCAAATCCTGTGTTTCAAACACTAACTCCCCCCAACGACTATATATCATCATGTGAAAAGATGTGATGTTGATCCCACGTGGTCTGAAGGTATCATTCAAACCATCCCCATTAGGTGTAAATGCTGTTGGGAACCAAAGTTTAGCAGGACAATCCCAAATTTGAACGGTGTCGGCACCAAAGCAATCATCCTGAAAAACATGAAGCCAATAGATCCCGGGATCATTAATGACATATATTGAGTCTATGGTTCCATCCTGCCACTCAAAACTATCACCTGTGATGCTGGATGCTAATTGGATATAGGAGCCTGGACAAATCGAAGTATCTGCACCAATATCAACCGGGATTTCAGGTGTAAAAGATAAATTAGTGATGACCAGACTATCACAGCTTGACGAAGAGGGTAAGGTGTCAACATAGTTTCCTGGGGAATACCTCCAGGCATTTTCTGCAAAATAGGGAACCCCAAAACATACCATTGTATCAATCATTACAACTGAAGCATCCTCAGTAAAAACATGAATCGTATCATTCCCTATGCATCCAAAATCCCCTTCAACTGATACGGTATACGTTCCTTCTTGTGAAATAGTGATTGAGGGAGTTTGATCTCCTGTACTCCACTGATAGTTTGAGAATCCTGTATCTGCATGAAGGATTAATTCAGAACCGAAACAAATGGTTGTATCATTCCCAAGATTGACTTCGGGGAGGGCCATTACTACAATCTGCTTGCAGAAACTCTGTTGTGTTGCCAAACCCAGATCAGCTGTAAGAACAATGTTATATCTGCCAGGTGTATTGTATATTATGGGATCAGGATACTGTTGCTGAGAGGCAGGTATCACATCTGGAAGTTTCCCTGGGAAGTAGATCAGCGTAAGTGTTGAAGTTGCCCCATTGGTAATGAATGAATAAACCGTATCCCTTACCCTGAATAAGTCCGACATCCCCTGGCAGTTGGCTGCGGGTCCCAGGTTAACATAGGGCGTAGTCGAAATCGGACCGGTCAACCCCGAAGGAAAGTTGAGTCCTGTAATACAGGAATAATGAATATAGGCATCATTGGCAACAAAGCCCTTCCATTTGCTGCAATCTCCCGAAATTGCAATACCTGATGTGTATTGAAGGTACTCCAGACCAGGGATTGAAAAACCAACTGGTGAATTTAGTAAGGAGGCTCCGAACTCAAGTCGGGATACCGAGTTTTCATTTACGTTCACAACAAACAAATACCAGGCCCCTCCATTATTGATGATGCAGCATTGAGCCGGAGTATTCAGATTTCCAATATTTCCCATGTCAGTAACGGTGGGAGTATTTGACAGTGAAGAACCCCATAGGATACGGCTAATAGTACTATTCCCCCTACTTGTACAAAACCCGATCCATTGACCATTCACAAATTCAACATCGAGCCAGTATGCTTCATTCAGATTGGCGTAGGACCCAATTTTTATGACAACAGGAGCATTATCAAGAGAAACACCGAATTCGAGCCGATAAAGAATATCTCCGTCAAGCACAAACCCATACCATTGCCCGTTATTATACTTTAGTTCTATCCCGGCAATCAGGTCGGTAAAGACCCCGAAGTCTCCAAGATTTACTGAAACAGGAGTTTGTAGAAAATTTGTAGAGTAGACGTTTCGAACGATGTTGTGCGCATGCCTGTTCGTGACAAAACTGTAGAATTTATTTTCGCTTGCAACAGTAACAATTCCTACCGACTTCCCAAGATAATGTCCCGGTGGGGTGACCGTGGTTCCCATAGGGACCATCGTATGATCCCCTGCAGTAAAATTCCAAAAATAGGCTGAGGCTCCCTGGGAGAGATTCGTAAAAGCAACCTCCTGTCCGACACATACAGTATCAGGGATGTCGAACTCTACAATTACTTGCGAGAAAGATGATTCAGCAGGCAATAAGGCATATAAAAAAGACCAGAGTAGCAAAATTGCAGGCCGGACAGCAGGATTAGTTCTCACGAGGTGTAAATATATATTCGTATGCCAGGGAAAGCTACTTGAACAAATTGAATCTTATACCAGCAGAGAGACCTATTGAACTAAAAGGTAGCGAATTGATCAATTCTTTTCGCGGTGAATCTTCATCGATTACATCAGTTGATGTAAAACTTTTAACATACTCAACTTGTCTCTCGTAAACTGTAAGGTCATCTAGGATATCGTCACCGTTTAGCTGATATTCGGTATACTCCGCTTTTTTGGGTTTATAAGAAATAAAAGAGCCATTTGCTTCAAAGAAAAAGATCAACCGGTCACTCAAAATCAAATCAAAGCCTAAGGTGGCACTAACACCAATACTAAGGTTTCGCTGAGATACAAGTGTATAGTGTTCATTTCCTGTTGGATAATACATTGGATGGGTCGTGAAATAGTTTCCTTGATAGTTTGTTGTCAGGTTAATAAAGGAAAAAATGATTCCTAGTCTTGTATATGGCTTAATGGATCCTTTTGGGTAACTTAACTTCATTGCTGGGATGAAACCGAATTCGTTTCCCTTGTAGGTATAGTGTTCATTGTAATCAAAGAAAAATCCCTCTTCTGGAAAGGTATAGTACTCACTTGATTCAGTTTTCAGTGATTTACATGGATTGTAGAATCCTGCTACTTCAACAGAGATATAATCGTTAATCTTCATCCCAACAGCCAGAGTTAACCGACCACCCGTTCCAAATGAAAACAGGTGGCTCTCATTCTGGTATAGTTCATCGTAAAGGGTATCATTTGCTACTTTGGTAGTAAGTGATACATCTGAAATATTGTCTTTGAGAAATCCCAATGCGTAGCCTCCGCTTGCCTGAATGTAGATTTTCTGAGCAGATCCTGTCCATTGAAACAGAATCACTAAGGTTAAGATTAAGAGTGTTTTCTTCATTAGTTCTAGGTGTTTAGTTTAGTTCATTTATCCGTGGTGATTTAATTGATTTTCAGGCTATATTTCAGTCATTCATAATACAACGTACACTATAAGCCTTATTCTTGAAATTATACTTGAATAAACGAAAGACAACAGGATCACTATGGGTAAGTCTCCTGCTAAATGCCTCATCACTAAAAGTATCGTCTGTCGATGACCACCAGTTACCATTGAGTAAAACCTGGCCAAAAAATACTTGAATTTTTTCTCCACCAGGGAGCCCTGAGAAGCCAAACAAGTCAGATCCATTCCCTCCATTGTACCATCCATTATAAGTTTTCAAGTTTGTTCCGGCGTTATACCCTCTGAGTTCCGCTAATTGATCCCATTCTGAATCGCCAATACCATAGAGGTAATCAACTGTTCCTTCGAGAACTTTCCACTCCTCATCAGTTGGAATATGCCAATTAGGAGGACAAATGCCCTGTGCCCCCTGATTTGTGGAGTATTTCATCATCTCATCCCATTGATAAAGACCTCCGTATTTTGTGCAACTATCTGGCTCATTACCAAAACAGTACTTCTCAATAATACCATTATCTGTCATCTCTTCCGATCCAGAAATCATTGTCCCTACATCAAGGTTCTCCTTCAACCAACACTGGCTGAAGATTTGGATTGTTTGATAGACCTTTCCTTCATATTCAATTGTGGGGGTTCCGATGCAGGGGATGTTGTGAGCGAACTGGAATTTGTAATTCCTGCTTGTATCTGGTGCGTCAAGTATACCGGTCTGTATGCCATTGGAATGTCCAATAAACAACAGAGTATCTCCCAAATTAAATAGAAAAGCATTTATATCATTAGTTGTCTTGAATTGCTGCGTGGATTTTTGATTTTCGATGTACTCCAGTGAACTTGTCCCATTGATATACGATCCCGTCTGAAGAATCTTGATACTACGACTGTAACCCCTCCAATAAGCGGTGAAAATGTAAAGGTTCTCACCACCTGATGTCAATGTGAATGAATGAACCCCCTTACAAAGCCTCCTGATTTCTTGATTTACCAGGTTGCCACTCATATCAGTTATAATGATACCAACATTGTCGTCTTGTGGAACATTTATAGATACAGTAGTTTGATAAACAGCAGGATTTGGGTAGTTCTGGAAAACTTGAAATCCCGTTCCATGATTTGTGAGATCAGATATTGCTGTATTCCCCTGAAGTGTAAGTGTTTTGTTTGGCCAATAAATAATCCTCTCACAATCCTGTGATCGGTTCATGACTTTAATGCTGTCCAACTGGACATTGGTCGCACTATCAACGCCTAAGAACGTTAGAGTAAAATTTGACTGTTGACTGAATCCTGCTGATGAAATTAATCCCATCAAGATGAAAAGGAAAGGTCTTATTCTCATTAATTGTTTGTGCTTCTTCTGTTCCTTATGATTGATAAAGTTCTTTTAGTTTCTCCTTCCCTGAAACATAAAAAGGAATTTCGATGGCAGAAGATAGATCTGGTTCATATTCAGGTAGAATTTCAGCGGGAGGTAGACCGTTAAATCGATTGGAGTTCCTCCTATTTCTGCAGGTTTCCAAAGTGGCATCTCTTCAAGGGTCTTTCGGATCTCCTCTTCCAAATATCTGGCTTGAAAATCGAATCCCTTGATAGTTATGGAAGATTCATCGACCAATACTGAATCCACTTTCCCATTTGCATGAACGGTAAGTTTGTAAAGGACTACCACAGTACTTTCACCAAATACTTTCATGTCGCGTATGGTTACATGTACGTATTGCTGCAAATATTGATAAAGAGATGGAAGTCCGGTTTGAAATTGTGGTGCCACTTCTGCCCTGGCTGGATAGATGATTCCATTTGCCTCTTTCCATCCTGTAGTTGGATCTGCATCTGATGGGACCTCTTCCTCCATTACGATCACCCCTGTATTGTGCAAAACAAACCTCTCAACATTCAACCGCTGAATGTAGCTGTCTTTAACCCGTTTCTTTTTAACAAGGTAGGTATAGAAAATGTTGAAGTTATTAACGTATGTTATCTCGCACGGGATAGTATCCAACTGTTTGGTAATGATTGTGTCAACTATATTTTGAGCACTTATGGGGTTGGATACAAGATAAAAGAAGATTGAGATTGCAAACAAGCAAATCAAGCGATGTCGAATCATAACTCCAACGTAATAGTATTTATGCACTAAAAGTAAATACTTTTTTCAATTCCTGGGCAACGGGATTCCACATTTTTTATACGGGAACCCGTAAATGGAATTATCGATAAGCCAATCCGGTTATCTTGTTCCATCCTTTTTCCAAAGGATGTCAGTTATAATCAATTTTTCAACAAGTGATATATAATAAAATCGTACATGTCTGCTGCTTCTTGTAACAGACTCTTAAAATTACCATTTGCTCCATAATGACCGGCCCCTTTTTCAATTCTTAATAAAATAGGATTTTCCTGAGCTGCCCTTTGCTGCAGTTTTGCAGCAAACTTAAAGGAATGTAAGGGAGGAACTCTGTCATCAAATTCTGATGTCATAATTAATGTAGCAGGATAGTTTACATCTTCTTTAATGTTATTTAAAGGGCTATATGCATATATATTCTTGAATCCTACTGAATCCTTCACACTGCCGTATTCGTCGGTATGATAATTCCCAATTGTAAATTGTTCAAACCGTATCATATCAAACGGAGCTACAACAGGAACAGCAACTTTAAACAATTCAGGCCTTTGGGTCATGGCTACACCAACTACCAACCCACCGTTTGATCCACCTGTAATAGCCAGTTTATCCGGGCTTGAATAACCCTCTCTGATTAAATATTCGGCTGCAGCGATAAAATCACCAAACGAATTTGGTTTTTTCTCACCTCTGCCCTGATCAACCCACTCTTTCCCTCTATCACCTCCCCCTCTTATATTGGCAAAAGCAAAAATCCCTCCTTCATTTAAAAAATGTACGATACCAGGTCTGAAATGTGGCGTGGCGACCACTCCAAACCCACCATAAGCCTTCAATATTGTTGGATTATTTGCAGTTAAATTTATTCCTTTTCTATAAACCATAAATAATGGAACTTTAGTGCCATCAAATGACTCATATTCCAACTCTTTCGTTTCAAACTGGGTATAATCGAAATTCACAACAGTTGCACGCAAAGGTTTCATTTCAAAATTCTCAACATTAAATACATATACAATTTTTGGTTGCGTATATCCTTCGTATGAAAACAATAGCTGTTTATCCGATTTTTCTCCATGGAATCCATCAACGGAAAATCCAAAAGGCAGCTGAATTGCATGAAGTACATGTCCCTGGTAATCAAAAAGCACAATTTGCTGTTTGCCATTAGATTGATAAAGTGTTATTATAACATCTTCTAAAAGCTTAACATTTAATAAAATAGCCGAACTGTCCTCGGGAATTAGTATGTTCCATTTTCTTGGATTTGCCGGATCTATTTTAATGACCATCCCATTGTTTGCTTCTTTAGATGATATGGCAATAAATTCATCCCCATAATTGTCAAGTATTGTTAGATCATCGTCAGAGGACAGCCTTGTAAGTAAAGGTCTTAAAGCTGGTGTTTGAGATTGAAAATCAATGTAGAAGATATTAACTACAGCTTGATTATCATCAATTTCTTTTAAAATAAAATACCTTTCGTCCGATGTAATATAAGCATTGAAAAATGCTGAAGGATTAGTTGTCCGCCTAAAGGTAAGTTTATCTTCAGCCTGATCGGTATCTAATTTATGGTAGTATATTTCCTGTCCTTGAGTCTTTACTATGCCATTATCAGGAAATTTTGAGTAATAAAATCCATCATCCTTCCATGTTATCGCTGAGAATTTTACATTCTTCAGATGGTCTTTTTTATGAATGCCTGTTTTGATATTGCATACCATTATCTCACCCCAATCGCTGCCGTTTCTGCTAAACTGATAGGCTAAATATTTAGAGTCAGATGACACTGCAAAATCTTTGAGTAAAATATTATCTTTTGTTGAGATAAAATTTGGATCAACCAACACTATTGGGCTATCTCGCAATGAATTTTGCACAAACAAAGCAGGTGCACTTACATTGTTATAATATGCATAAGTAAAATAGTAATCACGCTTTTTTATTGTAAATTCATATTTAACATAGGAGTATTTGTCTATTGCATTATACGAGTAGCCTTTAATGGCGGCTTTTCTTAATTCATTTTTAGTTAATGCATTTTGCTGGTTAACCCATTCTTTACATGTTGAGCTATTCATTTCTTCGAGCCACCGATACTCGTCAATAACTGTTTTATTAAAAAAAGTATCTACACTATTTTCTTTATAAGCTACAGGATAGTCAAGGCGCTGACAATCAACAATCTCAGGTATTAGTAGAGTTAAGATAAGAAGGATATGTTTCATGTTAGTTCGCACAATATTCATCTATTAGAGGCTGGACATCAGAAGAACCCAGCTCTTTCGCATTATTCCAATCCTCACATGCTTTCCCCTTATCGCCAAGATATAGGTAAGAAATACCTCGGTTATATAACACATTGATGTCCGTTGGTGTGTTTTCTAAGGATTTTGTAAAAAAAGTTAGAGCAATCTGATATTTTTTATCATTGAAGTATTCGTTTCCAATTTTAAAATATGCCTCTGTAAGTTTTGTTTTACTCTCCTCGTACCCATATTTCTTTGCTTCTTCCCAACATGAAATTGCCCCTTTTGTATCTTCGAGCAAGAACTTGCATAATCCGAGTGCATAAAGAGCGTCTAAGTTTATTTCATCACCAACCTGATAACAAGAGAAATATCTACTGGCTGTTTTATACATTCCTTTTTCCAAATATTCATATCCCTTCTTATATGTATCAAAAAAGGATATTGTTGGGTTAGTAACATAACTAGAGCCATCAAAATAGGAACCACCTATTTGAAGGGTAAATTTTATAGGCATATTAAAGCTTACCCTTACAGGTTCCCCATTTATTATTCCAGGGGTCCACATGCCCTGCATAAGGTTAACAACCTTAACGGCCTCTTGTTCCAATATCTCTCCAGGTCCCTCCAAAACAAATATATTTGAGACACTTCCATCAGTTTCTATGATAAAATTTAGGATCACCCTGCCTTGCAATCCTTGCTCTTTTGCTTTTTCTGGGTAAATAATATTTTTACCAAGAAATTCATACAATGCTTTGTCACCACCTTTGAATTGTGGATTGATCGTGTCTTGGCCGAAAAGTCCATGGCTAAGAATCATCAACAAGGCTAATTGCAATAATCTCATCAATATGTCATTTTAATTCTCTATAACGTCCTGCTTTGAATCACTTGCCCTACTTGGCTTCGGATGCTGGCTTATTAGCAGTTTCATTTCTCTTTTATTTTTTGCTCACCGTTTTTACCAAATATGATTGTTTTAGTCAATACACCATCTTTATATTCCTTCTGTTTTGACAATTCTAGTCTTTTATTATAGAAATAATCTATCGTATTTTCAGCGTCTTCCGCGAATTCTATTTTTGTTTTGATGGTTTTATTGTTATTCCAAATGATTAATTGACCTACGAAACCATAATATCTTAATATTCTCGGAATATTTTCAGCGTACTCAAAAGGATTCAAGTTGTAGCTGTACATACCTTGATAGGGTAAACCTTTATATCCAACTGACCAAGAGTTGAAATATAATTTTTCATACTCAAATAAGTTAATTTCAAAGAGATCAAGTCGTTGATTTAAACTGTCACTCAACTGTGTTTTTGGTAACACTTCTGCCACCATTCTGTTTAACCTGTATAAAGTGAATTTTATTGGTGCATTATTTTCATATTCAACATAACGTCTTGGATTACCATCAGGAAAATTCTTTACCCATGTTCCTTCTCGATTTCCTGAATTATCATAATTACATTCAGAATAAATAGTACCGTCAGATGAAGTTTCAACCCACTTACCAACTTTCAATCCCTGATAGGTCATCCCATTCTTCTTTGACTTTTTATAAGTCAGAGTTGTGTCCACAGAGACAACCAGAACCTGCGCTTGTAATGCGTTCAAAAAAAGAGCTGCAATACAGGTTAGTGATAGTTTATATAATGCTTTCATATTAAAACGGCTTATAATGGGCGGCTGTAGTTTTTATATATGACAACCCCAAAAATCATTTTCTTGAGCATTCTTAATTTCTTCTAATATCTCATCAATATTTTGACTTGTAAATGATCTACGTAAAGTGCTTTTAAAGTAATTATCTTTATTATACTCTTGTATAACACATGCACTGCCTTTGCCCTGATTGTCTTTAAATATCACAATGACGATATATATCTTCTTATTATCGCAATCAAATGAATATAAAGAACTAAAGAATGGATTCTTCGTATCATAGTTGTTTTTGAAATCGTGGTTATAATTTGGATTATGTTTTTCATATTCTTCAAAAGAAAGAATTGCATATTTTAATGCTATTTCTCTATCAAATTCAAATTCAATTGTTGGCTCTTGACCAAATGATTTAAAAGTCAAGATTCCTGAAAGAATAATAAGAGATACAATTTTTAGCTTCATTGTCATTCTATTAATATTAAAAAACTACAGCTAACGGCCCGCACCCGACGGGGATGGTTTGCTTGGCCGATTGTTTGTATTCGTTGATTCATTAAATTTCTTCTATATCGCTTACTTTGTATCACTTGGCCTACCTGGCTTCGGGTGCAGACTTGTAAGACCTTGTCGCATGTTAGCTCCCATTTCGTTCACGTTGTACTAAAATACCAACCCAGTTCTGATTGCAAAAAAACTGGCGTCTTGAACACCCTTCTCTTTAAACTGTTGAAACCGATATCCTATTGATACTGAAAAAGCCATGTGTCTTTGAAGAAAGAACTTGGCCCCGAGTCCTAATCCGCCTATAACTCCACCATAAGAGCCTCCTTTATATCCTCTTAACCATCCAGGAGAGTATCCAACATCCGTATAAAAGAAAGGTGTTACCGATTGAGCCATGAAATTTACCCTAAGATCAATAAAGATGGGCAAAAACGTTAGGTTACTCCATTTCTCAAATGCAATCCCAGCGCCTAAATGAATATATGGACTAATTGTAAACCCATTAATGACAGATAAACCATATCCGAACTCTTTGGTTGGTTCATCGATAGCAGGATCTGCACCATGTTTGGATCCGAACATAATATATAGCTCTGTAATGGTTGTGAATCCTGAATGTTTAACACGTCCATCCCAGTTTGATTTTGGGTCATGAGGGCGAGTTTCTTGTTTGATCTCTTTTATTTCTGCATTACTTACCGATAGGACAGTCCCAGTTTCTAACTTTATATTTACTGAGGTATCCGATCCAGAGTTAACAATACTTCCTCTGATATAGGATCCATTCTTCAAGTAAATTACATCCTGAATAGTAATTTGTGCAACAAGATTATTGGATAGTAGTACTATTGAAAATGAGCAAATAATCCACATTTGTACAAAGATTATATGAGCTTTGGATTTCTTCATTTGCTATTTGCTTTAAGCTAGCTTTGGATCACTTGTGCCTGTTTGCTCTGTTACTGGCTTTACCATCTTTACATTACTTCAATGAATCAACTAACTCTATTTGAGTTTCAGGGCCGTCGTTACCTGGAACTCCATCCAATCCGTTCAGGTTTGGCATATCCTTGTTCATATTTCTAATCGTTCTGACATCTGGAAATTCTTGCCCTCGAGAATAATTAACCCCTCTGGTGCCCATAGTTCCCTCTTTACCACCCTTCCCGCCTGGTCCACCTTGATTTAAAACGTGAATGTTGTTGATGAAATCCATAAGATGGGAATCAATGAAAATAGAAATTTGCCCACCATCCCCGCCAAAACCGCCGTTTCCCCCACGGCCTCCGAGAGCACCAAATTGACCATAACTTGTATACATTGCATTTCGATCACCATTTGCTCCATGCCCCCCATTACCCCCGAGTCCTCCGTCACCACCACTTCCTCCATTTGACATTATTATTGCTTTAGAGTTGAGGATGTCTATTTTAAATGTATCCGTTATTGAACTTGATATATTGTGAATGATAAGATTGCAGAGAGATGGACCCTGACCTGTATTACTATTATTTTGGGTCAAAGCAATTTGAAGGTTAGCCCCTTTCTCTCCGGCAAAACCGTGTTTCCCATTCTTGCCATTTTCAGGATCAGATGAAGTTGAGCCAGTAATTTTCCCATTCTTTCCTTCTTCTCCATTTTCACCTCGCTTCCCATTCTGGCCTGAGTAATCAAGTAACAGAGTACCTTTATAATTCAGTGGGATTTTAAGAGTACTTGAAGTGTTCTGATTTCCTTTGAGCTTAATGAATATGATTGCAGTATCATTCTTAACAGCTGTTGGATTGGATAATATAACTCTGCCAGATTTGGATATTAAGAGCTCATCTGAAGAAAAGTATTCTGAAAATAAATCGCTTGGGATTATTATTTGGCTGTTTTTATTTGATATAAGGACTCCCTGAAAGATAAGATTCAAGGTATGTGGCACTGAATCATTTGAATATAAAATCTTTATGTCAGTGATTACATTCTTTTTAATGAACGTATCAATTCTTTTACGATCCTGCCCAAAACTGATTGTTGCATAATGGAGTAAGAATGTTGTTGCAAGGGTGATCACTGTAAGTATGGTAGTTCGTCTCATATTATATAGTCAATATAGTCAATGCCCCGCTTTGCACCTGCCGGGAAGATATTGCTTTTCCAAGAGTCAGTATTCGTTTTTATTCATTTCCTTTTATTCAGCCTTCTTTGGATCACTTCTCACGCCTGGCCTCGTCTGCAAGCAGGCTGTAATATGCATATCCCTTAAGTCTAATAATGAAATTAATTTTCCAGATACTTGTTCATAATAAATTCTATTCTAGTGAATATGTAATTTTTCTCTAACTATATTTTGCTTTGATATAAACTCTATTATATACAATCCATTTGGAATCATTGAAACATCAATTTCGTGGGAAACAAGTTCTACCTGTTTTTCAAGTTGTCCAGTTTGATTATAAATTCTAACACTTTCTAATTTTACATCCTTCGGATAAGTAATAAAGATCTTGTCATCCGCAGGATTCGGAAATATTTTGATTTCAAGACGGCTATCCATAGGTTGAATCCCTAACGTGTCACACCCCAACTGGATTTCCGCCGGACTATTACACCCTGTTGCATTATCATGGATCTCAATATCTCCACCTGGACTTGACAGATAATCACAAATGCATTTTATACCACATGTTTCCAATAACGTGTTGTTAATTATTACCAAATCAGTTATTGAGCCTGGTTCAATGTTATTCAATCCTATAAGACTTACTAAGCTTGTATTTTCATCGAGAAAAATTTTTTCACCCACATAAGTTAAACTAACAAGATCCTGAATATTAACCAATTGGAAGTTATATCTCAAGTCAAGATCTTTACCCAATGATGTTAAGTTGAACAACCCTGATAAATCCTGAAGAACTGGATTGGCCGACACCTGAAGACTTTCATCTATTGATGATAGGTTATTAAGACCCTGTAAACTTATTAAGTTTTGATTGCGCGAAATCTCAAAGCAACCACCAATGCTTGTAAGTTTATCAAGTCCGGTGAGATTGATCAATGTAGGGTTATCTTTAATATTAGCGGAGGAACCTATTGATTGTAAATTATTTAGCCCATTAAGATCTGCTAATCCATCGTTATAAGATATAGAAAGGCCTGCATTTAAGGAGGTGATGTTCTCGAGGCCTGATAAGGTCAATAGAGATTCGTTCTCAAAAAAACTTACAGTTCCTTGAATTGATGATAACGCCTGTAATCCCGTTAGATCAGTCAGAGAAGAATTTCCAATAGAAAGCCTACCCTTTATGGTTGTAAGTTTCCCAAGACCTGTGATGCTTGTTAATGATTGGTTGATCCCAAGAGTTAGGTTACCTTCTATATATGTCACATTATCTAGCCCAGATAAGCTTGTCAATAATGGGTTTCTGCCTATACCGAGATGGCCTGCAAGGGATGTTAAACTTTCAAGGCCCGATAAATCCTGAAGAGATGCATTGTGGTCAATATCTATATTACCTCCAACGTATACCAACATAAATAATTCATTCAGATTAGTAATCTTTTCATTGCCAAGTATGCTTAAATTACCACCAACATTTGTAAGTTTATTTAAGCCAGATAAACTCGTAAGGTTCTGGTTTATAGGAAAGTTAATAATATTTCCTATTGTAAAGTTTCCTTCAATTGAGGTAAGTACATTAAGCTTTGATAAATCTGAAATATCATTTCCATTGATTTTTACATCCCCTTCAACAACTGTGCATCCAGGATAATTAATCTGAAAGCTGTCAATTTGGCTCTGCGTTGAAAATACGATTCCATCCGGCAAGCAGGATTGACTCATACCAGATGATGAAATTAGATTGATAAGGAGTGCGAAGATTAGCAGTCGTTTCATTGATTTGGTGTTTTTTTTATTTATCAGTATTTGCCATGATTGTTCTTACCAGTTTCCCTTCATTAAAGATCCTTGTACAATATAATTCGCCTGTATTTGTATAGGTTTTCGATTCTCCATGCCTTTTGTTGTTTTTGAATTCGATTGTACGCCTGATAGTCCCATCGGGATAATAAATTATTGACATGCCATCATATTCGCCGTAACTGAATCTAATAGTTGAAAGCAGGTTTCCGTTCTCCTGATAATAACTTCTCCAAACGCCATGGGGTTCATATCCATCATCGAAAAAACCTTCATGATTAATACCGCCGTCTTCATAATAACATATTACATAAATTAACGTGTTGCCAACTGAGTCAAAAAGTATTGCGGAATCGTATGCATATTCCTTCAATAGATTCAGGTGGTTTGATGGTTTATACAAGTCACTATATTCTTTGTATCCTTTTTTTGAATACCAGGTAAACAGCCCTGTCTCAAATCCTGGAAAGTCATCGTATCTGGTCAGGTTGCTGACCACAAAATCAGACATTTCGTAACTCCCGGTCATTTGAATTTTTCCGTCCTTATAGTAGTCTTTCACCTCAAAAACACTATCTTTCTGTGTGATAGTCCTAAAATATTTGTGCCTTTGTGTTGTTGTTGTTTTCCATTTCCTGTCAAAATAGACGGTGTCTGGTTCTTGTGCCAGACTTGTCTGAGTGAACAGGAGTATTGATAAAACTATCCCAGCACCCATTCCTCTCTTTGTCATATTTCCCTCCTCTCCATTAAAGTCCGAACCAGTTCTGCATTGGTTTTGGCTCCACAACTCTCCCGAATCTGTCTAAGCATCTTCTCTACTTTGGATAAACTGCTGTTGGTCTTGTCCGAAATCTCGCTCTGGGTGTGCCCTTTTGATAATAGATAGACCATCTCTAACTGAAGAGGCGACAGGATGAATTTCCCTTCAAGCATGGAGAGGTATTCTGATAACGCTTCCTCTGGGAATACTCTTCCGTTGATTACGGTCTTGCCTGAGGCAACAAGTCCCAGGGTGGATCGTATCTCAGTGATATCGGCCGTTTTGATGATGTAGGCTTTGACACCGGTGTGGAGCATTTTACGATGCCAGACTGCGGTCTCTTCAGAGGTATAGATTACAATCGGTTTATCAGGAAAATGTCTCCTTAGCTGTTTAACGTTGTCAACAGGATTGCTGTCTGGAATCCAAAGATCAAGGAGAAAGAGATCAAATGTTTCGGGGTTTGCGTGCGTGAGTGCCTCTGCTACGTTGATGGCGCTCTGACTGATGCTAATCCCTTCCTCTTCCTTTCTGAACAGGGATGTTAATCCGGATACAATAACTGGATGGTCTTCGATAATAAATAGTCGGATCATAGTCAGTCTGAATTTGTTCTTGTGATTTGGATCTCTTTAACCGGCAGGATAATTTCCCATGTTGTCCCTCTTGTCGGCATGGATTCAAGCCTGGCTTCCCCCTGCATGAATTTTACCCGTTCCCTGATGTTGAGGATGCCAATGCCTCTTTTTCCCTCTTCCGTTTGGTCAAACCCTGGCCCATTATCTTCATAGGTTATCCTGATCTGTTTGGCCATTCTGACGATTCCTATTTTTACATGACTACCTGGAGCGTGTTTCCCTGCATTTATAATCAGTTCCTGTATGATCCTGTAGGTGTGGAGTACCATCTCTTCGGGTAGGCCCAGCTCTTTCCTGGGAATCTCTACCTGGAATATGATTCCTGAGAGTTTTTGCATATCCTCACACAAGCCTATTACAAGTTCATCAAATGAATAGTGCTCCATCATGGCTTTGTTCATTCGATGGGAGATCTTGCGGATACTCTGGCTTAATTCGTTGAGAGTGCTCTTGATCTCTCCTTTGATCTTCAGGTCAGGGATCTCTATCTCTTCTATCCTGCTGGCAATACTCATCACAAGGTGCCCTGTGATATCATGCAACTCTCGGGCAGTCTTGCCTTTTTCATTCTCTTCGATCTCAATGATCCTTTTTGCTGACTGAATCTGTTCTCTTTGGTATTTCATCCGATTCCGCTGGAAAAGCCATAGCAGGAGAAAGATAATACTGAGCAGGAATAAAATAGTGATCACCGACCATGACCTGATGTGATTCAATTGATCGGATTGATGGTCGATCTCTGCTTTCTGCGACTGGATCAGGCTCTCTTTGCGCTTCATTTCAAGGATTGATAGCAATAACCTGTTTTGCTCACGAGCTAATTGGAGGCTTGCTTCCTCCCTGGCATAAAGAGACTCCTTCATGAATTGGAATGCTTTTCTGTAATCTCCTTTTGCGGCAAGGATGTCAGCATAGGAGTCATACAGTGTAGCTAGCCAGTCAATATTATTAATCTTCTTCGCCAAAGGGATTGCATTTTGCAATAAACAGACTTCAGATCTTTTTAGATCTTCTTTATATAGATAACCATAAGCCAGATTATTATTGGCACTGATTGTGATTAGTGGAAAGGAATATGTTTCACCAATCATAATGGCCTTCTTACAATAATAAATATTTGAATCGGGATCAGTAAATGAGCAGCCCAGGTTTGAATAGGTTACTCCCATTTCATGTATCGCCCCAGGGCACAACTCTAAATATGTTAAGGCTTTCTTGTGGAGTGATATGATTGAATCAGGAGAATCAGCAAAACTTGCCAGGTTATTAAGCGCTACTCCCATTGAATGGTAATTGTTAGTTGATTGTGCAAGGAAAAAAGATGAATCAAATAATTCTTTTGCTCTTGATAGATTCCCAAGGTCTTCATGAATAGTGCCAAGTAAATTCAAACCATTAATGACATTTTTCATTTTATTACTCCTCAATCCTATAGTTATCGCAGAATCCAAAAAAATTATTGCTTGCTTCGTGTCAAAAGCCTTTAATAGGATACTTCCTAAGTTATAGTAGCATGTTGATTTGAGATTTGTTAAGTCAAAACTATCTGCAATTGTTAAGGCCTGAAGATAAATAAGATAACTTGTATCCGGATGTTTCTTCAGAAAACGATTACCAAGTAATAGGAGTGCTCTGGAACGAATTTCAGGGTCATCTGTTATAATTGCAAATGCCATCGCACTCTTGGCACATCGATCAACAATTGTATCATTCGTCGGTAAGTTTGAGTCCATGATATCTGCAAGGCTCTGAATAGAATCCCTGATCTGCTGTGTAGTTAAACCTGCAGGATTCTCTAACTGAATTGGCTCGTGGGGGCTCTTGCAATGGGTCAAGACTAGAAAAACTGGCAGGATTATCAGAAAACTGTTGATGTGCTTTAATACTATGGGGAAAATAAGACGAGTAGCGTGGTTGTGGTACTTTCCCTTATTCTGCATAGTTGGCTTTTTTTTAGGTCCTTTTATACTCTGCTAGTTGTTCCTTCCCTGAAGTATAAAAAGGAATTTCGATGGTAGAAGATAAATCTGGTTCATATTCAGGTAGAATCTCATGTTAGCAATCAAATCAAGTGATGTCTAATCATAACTCCAACGTAATAGTTTTCATCCACTAAAAGTAAATACTTTTTTCAATTCCAGGACAACGGGATTCCACATTTTTTATACGGGTATCCGTAAATGGTTAGTCATATCGCAGCTCAGTTTTTATATTTAGAAAATGAGGACTCAACCTCAATTTGAAACGACTCATCATCCAGGGACAACTCTGGGACAAACGGGAGACAATCCAGGGACACATCAGGGACAAAAAATGACAAGTTTTTTTTGAGATCTTTTGGCTTGCTTTTTCGTCTGCGGTAATAATCCTTTTTCAGCATCTCATAGTTGATGTAGGAGAAGGTGAACCCCTTATCAACGCAGAACTGGATGATTACCCGTTTGAAATGGTTGTAGAACCGGACCCGGTCATCCATATAGTCATAGAACATGTTCTTAAAGTGATCCATCAGGATATCTTCAATGATCTGCTGGTTTTTGGGAGAGATCCAGAGATTTGCTTTTATATTCAGGTCATTGTACTGAGGGAGAATGAAGGTGATATGATTGATGTCAGAATTGACCAATGGTGGCACTGCCGGAGGCCTTAACTCGATAAATGCCCGGATCAATCGGCCGATCATGGCCCGTTTGGTGGCGATCTGGTTACTCAGTTGGCTTAAGACGTACTCCTGAAGGTAGGGCTTTAGCTTTATGGTGATGGTCGGTTTGATATTGTCATCCATGGCGGTCAGTTTTTACTTCTGTGTCATTTATTGAAAAAAAAATTAGTTTTCCCTGACAGGGTATATATATTGCCAACTACGCCAACTACAACAACTACAAATATTCAACTTACTATTAATCAACTTTATAACTATTTTGCAACTGATAGAACTGTAGTTCGATTGTAGCTGAGTGTAGTTCTTGTAGTTTTGTGTAGTTCTATGTAGTTGTGATTTATTGATGATTATTTACTTTAACTATTTGATTATTATTATTTTATTGTATTGTAGTTTGTGTAGTTGATGTAGTTTCCATTTTCGTTTCTATCTGAACATTTTGATTTTTTTTTTAAAACGGCAGATCACTCTTGGGCTTTCCAGTTATTTCATCAATCTCTTGTTTGTCAACCATATTGAGAATCGAAATGTGTAACATATCGTAATCAAAAGCCATTGCCGTGGTAATTCTGCGGGTTACCTTCTTCATCTGATTCCCTTCCGTGTTGACTTCGACCTCCTGATCTTCGACCAGTCTTCGGTTGTCTTCAACCTTAAAACTGACAGACAACTTTCTTCCCAGGTACTCTTTCGAGTTCATCAGGTAATATTCAAGGGTTTTCAAAGGCAGGATATTCTCTTTAGTTTTTTGTCCATGGACCCGATAGAGTTGAAAAATTCGGGAGTGATTCAGAAAGAGTACATTTTTTGCAGGGTTCCAGTTAGTTTCAATGGTAAGCTTGTCGGTCTTGAGTTTTGAAATGTAATCAACCTTGAAATCGACATCTTCTCGGATCAACCCATCGTTGGTCAGAAATTCGACAATACTCCAGAAAATAGCCATCTCATTACTTTTCTTGGTTTCCTGGTTCTGACGGATGATGAGTTGAGCCGCACTATCCAGGAGCTTACGGTATTCCCATGGAACCGTGATCACATCTTTCAGTGTCCGGTAAGAGGCAAGAATTACAAGCCAGTTGCGAAAAATGCGGTCCTCTATGACAACGTTATTCAACGCTTTGTTGAGTTCATCGGATGCCAGGTGGTAGTTCTCCATGAATCCATCGATGAAAAGCTCACGGTACTGCAGGAGTTCATGAGTAATATGAGTAAGCCCAAGTTTCTCCAGATCCTTCAACTGGTTGAAGGCTAATTTCTCTTTATCTGAGTATTCGATTTTATAGAAAGAAAGAAAAATAAGTCGAGAAAACAGGGCAATGTCTGCTGTTGGCATTTCCTGGCCGGAAAGCATAATCCCGCAATCGACATGGGTGGTCTCCTTTTTCCTGTCTTTATCCATGTTCATCCGTGTGCGGCCAGTGCCATCCCATAATCCTTTCAGGAACTCAATCTTCTCATACTCCATGTTGTTCTTGTATTCATCAATGTGGCAACATGAATTGGAGAATAATGCAACATGATCTGCCAACGCCGCTTTTGTGGTGTTGGTGATGTTTGGACCCTTGGTCTGTTGACCAAAGAATTGCATAAGACTGATGGCGAGTTCGGTCTTCCCTGCCCCCTTTGGTCCAAACAGGTTAAGGATTGGGAAGAATCCGAATTGTTTGGCGACATGATCCCGAAACAAAGAGGCGAAATAAAAACAAAGACCAAACATGGCATTTTCTCCAAAAACATCGATCAGTTTGGTCGAGTAATCCTTAAGTGATACCACGCCTGGAGTGAACTTAAAGCGGCGTTCTGACACGAACAGGCTATCTTCTGCTTTGTAAATGTCACTTGAGGATGGCAGGTAGTAGTTTTTATCTGCATGGTTCACAATTCCGTTATGGTCTGTTGCCATGAAACGGGAGTTGTAGATCCCGTTGCACCATGCCCAGAAACCCTCTTTCTGCCAACCCAGTTGTGCGATCTCAAAGCAGGTTTGAGTCTTTTCATACAGGAATCTTTTTAGCTTATTGAGATCACAATCCTGCCCCTCAAATAAAAAATTCCCCAGGCTTTCTACCCGGAGTTTAAAATTGCTTAGGGATATCATGTCTTTTTGTAAAAGTTCAATAACCTGGCTGAATCCAAATTCATTGGTGATCTTGTATAATCGTTTGGAATTGATTACTGAGGCAATATGAAAGAGTGGCTCCATCGTAAAGTTGCATCCCCGCTTGGGACCATCCTTTGTTTTAAAGAAGTAACAATTGCCATCTTCATAAAAACCATACTTTTCCCAGTCGGAAAGGATGATATGATCCGGTATTTTATTGCCGGCATCTTTCTTTTCCTCCTTTGGTTCATCGGCCATGTATTGCCGGATCCTGTCAAGCCATGCTTTTTTGGGCTTGATCAGTTTCCCAAGTTGTTCTGTATAAATCTCATGCGAAGAGACAGGGAGCCGTGTGATCAGATAAGACAATTCATCGACGAGTTTTGATTTAACATCAGCGCTCTTACATCGTTCCTGCTGGGAGATTGCCTGCCAGATGATATAATCCTGGGTGTTCTGTGCAGCATACTTTTCGAATTGATCCGTGTCGGTGAAGAATGAATCGGGATCTTGTTTCCCTTCCCCGCCAGGAAGTTCTATTACGTTGCAGAACATTCCTGCCTCTATGATCATCTTACCGTTTTTCACAACGGCAGCCCGTCCCGGCTTATCGCTGTCACCGATGAGTGTAACCGAACCGGCGAGCCTCTTCAACTCTGATATCTGATCCCGGGTGAGTGAGGTTCCACCGGACCCTACCGTATTGTGTCTGCCGATCTGGTTAAGCCTGATCACATCGGCATTACCTTCTACCAGGTATGCAACCCCTGTTTCCTTAATGGATTTACCGGCCAGATGCAACCCGTACAGGATTTTGCCTTTTGTAAAAATATCCGTCTGACGGGTGTTGAAATACTTCGGAGCATCTTTGCTGCCTGAAAAATCACGACCGGTAAATCCTACGATCCTGCCACCTGTATTGAAGATCGGGAGTATAATACGGTTACGAAAGTAATCGAAGCGTTTCCCCTTACTTTCAGCCAACAGGCCGGTTTCAATTAAAATATCCTCTTTGATCCCCTTTCCTTTTGCCCAGTCTTTAAGTCCATCCCAATTATCCGGAGCGAATCCGATCCCAAAATCCCCGATCATTTCATCACTCCAGCGACTTTGTGCATACAACAGTGCACTTATATTTTCTTTCTGTTTCAGGTTGTCCTGAAACCAACTATGAGCTAGCTTGTTGGCTGAATACAGCAGCTCGTTGCGGTTGAATTTTTCGTTGTTTTCATTTGAGTCTTTTTCCTGAAGCAGGTTGATATTGTGATCGGCTGCGATGATCTTCACAGCCGAAATATAATCCATCTTTTTAAATTCCATCACGAATGAGATGGCATTGCCGGCTTTTCCGCAACCGAAACATTTGTACATCCCTCTGGATGGTGAAACAGAAAAACTGGGCGTTTTCTCTTTATGAAACGGACAGCTTCCCTGGTAGTTTGTTCCTTTACTGGTCAGGGTGAGATATTTCCCGATTACATCGGCAATATCAAGGTTCTGTACTTCCTCAATGGATTGTTGCTTTATCATGACCGTAATGGGTAGCTAATGTGGCTCTCGTGATATTTAAGTGAATAGTCGAAGTCCTCAGCATTTTTTCAAGTCCTCCATTACTTCACTTTCAAAATAAAACAGTTTGCCCCCAAGTTTATGGGAACGGACGATCCCTGCCTTGCTCCATTTATGGAGTGCAGGTCTGCTGACACCGATCATTTTACAGATATAAGGAGCTGTGACCGGTTTCTCGATGATTGATTTTTCGTTCATAGTGTACAATTAATGTTACAGTGACAAAAGTATCAAAGCAGGAATCATCTAATGGATAAAGTTATTAACAACTGCCTGATTGTTAACCTTATAGTAAAGTAAATGTAAACTAAATGTAAACTAAATGGAACCTGTTTTGAACCTCTGCGAGTCAATCGGGCTGTTGCATAATCAATTAGAAAAGATGTTTCTTCTTGAAAAAAATTGCTAAAAAGATCATTTAGAACCCGGCTAAGAAACTGCCAATAAAAACGGTGATGCTTCTGAAGGTATAGTAAAATCACTAGACTCAGGAAGCAGTTCGATTTCCTCCGGGATCACAGAAAAAAACCTGAAAATCACAGGAAATCAAGTAAGACCGCCGCTACAGGCGGTTTTTTATTTACAGTCGTTTACTTTCTGGTAAAAAGGAATGAATATATCGTTAATCTTCCACTGAAGCCACCAGCCACCGTTTGAAACAGACCTGCCAGATGAGGTCGCTGGTGAGGAGATTGCTGTAGAGGGAGTTTTCGATTTGCAAATGAATCGTTATTATTTAGAACAATTACAAATAATGTGCGTACCTTTGGGTGGAATTCTATTATCGATAGTATCATGAAATATCCATCCAAACGCCGCTTATATCAACCGTAAATGATAATAATGGATATTCCATTTGACCACTTAAATCAAAATTATTAACAAATGAAATTAAATCAAACAATCATCTTTTTGGGAGTGCTGACCGGTACTTCCATTTTCTTAACATCCTGCGGAAATATGAAAACAGAAGAACAAAACAGAACAAATATGATCGTTTCAGAAGAGACGAACCTCCTGGCTGAACAGCAGCTTCGCGCGGCAAATGATTCCTTATACGCTGCACTCAACGCCATGTTTACCGGGAACCTGGAGCCGATGAACGCCATCTGGTCTCATTCGGAAAATATCACGGATATGGGTCCTTTCGGAGGACGTCTTACAGGCTGGAAAGATGTAAGCGCTGAATTCCAGAAGGAATCCGCTATGAAACTGGGAGGCAAAATTATTTGCAGAGACCTGCACGTTTATGCCGGAACGGATATGGGATACACCGTATGCATTGAAGAGGGTGAAAATATGAGTGCCGATGGAACCCCTGTGAAGGTTAGTTTTAGGGCTACGAACATTTTCCACCTCGAAGACGGCCATTGGAAACTGGTTCACCATCAGACAGACCTTTCGCCACAGCTAAAGGAGGCGATCGAGATGAGGTAGGTGGAAAAAACGGCTCTTCCACCTTATTCCTTCTTCATCATTTTAGCATAAAAAGCCTCTTCGCCTGTCTCTTCCAATTCCTTCACCGCCTGGCTCATCATTCCAGATCCGTAGATATTCTGTTTCCGGAAATGGATGAACATGGCGGCCATGTTCACTGCGGCTTCCACGCCTTTGGGGTTTCTTAAGAGTACGGTAAAAAACATCTGCCAGTAGTAAAATCCGGTAGCGGAACTGAATCCGGCCTTACGGCAAACCCTCAGGAACGATCGCATGTAGAGTAACCACTCCCCAAAGCTGGGTGTAAATTTATAACGCGGACGAATGTTCACGCCGGTAAAGATTGCACGGCGGTAATAATTCGAAGGTTCATAGACAGCGTTTATTACACGGATAAAATTCTTCAGGATCACAGTGCGGGAGGTGCGTGTGACAAAGTTTAAACCACTGGACGACTGGTCAATATCGTGCTCCCCAACCTTTTTAGAAGACATATGGAAGAGTCTGCCTTCCGATTCAAGACGACGGGTTAGTTGGGTGTTTGGCAGAGCATACAACAATCCGATCATTGCCATGCAGATTCCCGACGACTGGATGGAGTTGATCATGTTGTTAGCAATCCCTGGACTTTCAGTGTCGAACCCGATGATGTAGCCTCCGTTGCTAACAATCCCATAGGAGAGGAGCTTTTTTACGGCATCGCCAACAGATTTGTTTACATTCTGGGATTTCTTGTTTTGCTTCAACGTCTCATCTTCAGGTGTTTCAATGCCAAGAAAGACATACCGGAAGTCGACATCCTGCATCAACTGGAGCAGCTCATCATCCTCGGCCAGGTTTACCGAGGCTTCCGTAGAGAAATAGAAGGGAAAGCCATGTTCTTTCGTCCATGTTTTCACCACCTTTAGAAGCTCTTTTGCCCGTTTTTTATGCCCGATAAAATTATCGTCAACAAAGTCGATATGCCCACGGTAACCCAGATCATAAAGGGACTGAAGCTCCCTGATCACCTGCTCGTTCGACTTGAACCGGGGAGTACGGCCGTAGAGTTCGATGATGTCGCAGAATTCACAATCAAACGGGCATCCCCTGATAAACTGAAGCCCGATCATCATGTAATCCTTGAAACGGATGAGATCGAAACGTGGGACAACTGCTTCCAGCATATTGGCTTTGTCCTCTGAACTATACCTTCCTTTTATTCCTCCATTCTGAAGATCGAGGAGGAAGAGGGGGATGGTCACTTCTCCTTCACCAAGAACCAGAAAATCGGCTTCATGGTACAGCTCAGGCTGGGAGGTGGGATCGGGACCGCCCACTACAACAATCCGGTTCAGGTTATGTGCCCTCCGGATGAATTCGAGCATGCTCTTTTGCTGAGGGAGCATGCCGCCCGTACAAATGAGATCGGCCCAAAGCAAGTGATCGTCGGTACAAGGCTCAACGTTTTCGTCTATCAGCCTGAATTCCCAGTGCTGGGGAAGGAGGGCTGCCACTGTCATCAGTCCAAGTGAAGAAGCCGGGTAACGGGCGCCAACAATGTCGCATACATCCTGGTAATTCCAGAAACTGAAGCCCGAAAATTTCGTCTGAACCAGGAGGCACCTGGTTGGCCCGCTCACTAGATCCTGCATCTTACCTCCCATTCACATATATACTCAGCAAAGTTAAAGTAAAAAGCAACGGCTGGCTTTTTTCTTTACTTCCTGTAAAAATGTCCTATCTTTGCGCGGAATAAATCCAAATAAGAATAGCAAATGAAAAAGTTAATAGTAACATATATAATAATTATAGCAGCTTCAAGTCATATAGGGGCACAGAGTAACGACAACACACGAATTCCCTTGATTGGTGAAATGACGCCCGAGTTTACGGCACAAAGTACCACAGGAAAGATTAATTTTCCTGGCGACTATGAAATGAAATGGAAAATCATCTTCAGTCATCCTGCTGACTTTACTCCTGTTTGTAGTTCTGAGTTACTTGAGCTTGCCACCATGCAGGATGAATTCGACGACCTGAATACGAAGATCCTGGTTTTATCCACCGATGGAATAAGCAGCCATATGGCCTGGGTCCAATCCCTGGAGACTATTAATTATAAGGGCGAACAGCCTGTTAAGATTGAATTCCCGCTGATCGCTGATCCTGATTTTAAGGTTTCAAAAATGTACGGAATGATTCACTCTTATACCAGTAATACCCGGGATGTTCGTGGGGTATTCATCATTGATCCCAGTGATCGGATTGCCGCAATATTCTTCTACCCAATGAATGTTGGAAGGAACATGGATGAGATTCTGCGTACCCTCATTGCCTTGCAGACTTCCGAAAAGTATGACGTCCTGACGCCTGCAAACTGGATCCCTGGTCAAAAAGTGATGGTCGAGAGTCCGAACACTGAACAGGAGGCAGAAAAGATGGAGAAGAAGCATGATAAAAATCTTACTTCTCTCACCTGGTACATGTGGTTCAGGTCTCTACCTTTGTAAGCAGAGTAAATACTCATTTCACATCAAGCCTCTTAGCTTTCTCGGTCTCAATGTTTGTGAACCGCTGAGGCTCTTTGGTGCGGTCGAAAAGGTAGCGCAGTGTAGCATGGGTTTTGACGATCGGTAATCCCAACAGCCTGTAGATCTTGTTGACCGTGGTATTGTAATCGCCTACCCACGACATGTCGAGGGTCTTGATTTTGTTTTTGATCACGGCATCCACCATGGTGAGAAAGAGGAGGCCGGTTACGCCCGACCGCTGGTATTCGGGGATCACGGCTGTGATCAGCTGTCTGGCTCGTGTGATGGTGCCGCTCTTCTTGTGATAAAGGAACTTCAGCTTGTTCCAGAAATTCAACTGGCCATTTCCAAGTTTTTTAAGGATCTGATTGACATCAGGGAAGACAATGACCATGGCTACCGGATTCCCCTGGTCGTAAACAAACCAGATAAACTCCTCGTTGATGATCGGTTTTGCTTTGTTGAGTACCTTCTCAATTTCGGCATAATCCAGCGGGGTGTAGTCTTCGTGAAAATCTTTCCACACTGCATTGTAGATTGTGCAAATGTCATTGAGGTACTTCTCCTTGTTTTTGAACGAGAAATGCTCCATCTCGTATTTGTCTTTCAGGTGGAACGAGTATTTGACCTGCCGTTCGGGGAATGGTTCCGATAGATCTTTCTCATAGGAGAACTGCTCAAAATAGGTGGTAAATCCGTATCCTTCAAAAAGCGCCTTGTAATAGGGGGCGTTGTATGGCATGCCGTAAGCCGGCAGGGTAAATCCGTCGATGAGTAAGCCCCAGTAGGTGATATTCTCGCCGAAGGTGATGGGGCCGTCCATCGCCTCCATGCCTTTCTCTTTAAGCCATTCGCGGCAGGCATCAAACAGGATAGTGGCGGCTGCCTGGTCGTTGATACACTCGAAAAAACCAAGTCCGCCTGTAGGCTGTTCATGTTTTGATGCTTTGTTGTTGTTGTAGAAGGCACCAACACGGCCTATCGCTTGACCGGCATCATGGTATAACACCCAGCGAATTGCCTCTCCGTCGCGGAACAGGCTGTTCTCATCGGGGTTGAAGATATCTTCGATCTCCAGATCCAGCGGGCATACCCAATTCGGATCATTTTTGTAGAGAGAGCGGGCAACGTCGTAGAACTCCCGCCGTGTTGTTTCATTGGTGACTTCTTTCAGTTTCATGGCTTCGAATTGATAATGCAAGATAGTAAAAGTGATTCAATGAGCGTAGATTTTATTATTTTTGGTCATGAAATTCCACTTTACCATCCGCTCCTTTTCGCGCGAAGAGACCACCTTCCTCAAAGGAATCGCCATTCTTCTGATCGTCCTGCACAACTACTACCGTTGGGTGATCCCGGTCACGGGCGAAAACGAGTTCTGGTTCAACGCCCTCGCCATCAACCGAAGCTGGATATTCTTAAGAAACAATCCGCTGGAATTTTTTCACGTATTTTTCAACTTCCTGGGACATTACGGCGTCCAGGCATTTATCGTGATCAGCGCATACGGGCTTACCTTGTCCTACCAAAAGTCCCACCCGCCATACGGAAGGTTCGTGTTGCACCGCTTCAACAAACTCTATCCTTCGCTGATCCTCGCCGGTATTGGCTATATTATCTTTACGCTGTTTATATCAGGCAATCTGATAGGGATAAATACCTTGAAAGACCTGGGAATCCAGTTTACTCTTTTTGCAAACCTGGTTCCCGGCAAAGCTATGACCATTACCGGCCCCTGGTGGTTCTACTCCTTCATCTTCCAGTTTTACCTCATCTTCCCACTGCTGATATGGATTCACCGAAAGACCGGCTGGATCGGCCTTGTAGGGCTGGTTGCTATCGGCTACCTCTTTACCATCTTCCTCTACCAGCCCATGAACCAGGCTAACCTGAATCCCTATTTCACCTTCATGGGGCATCTTCCCGAACTCTGCCTCGGAATCTTTCTCTCCTCGCGCGAGAAAGTCAAGCTCCCCTGGTGGGCATTTCTGCTTGCGTTGGGCATACTTGTGGGAGGCAATATCTTCAGTTGGCTCTGGCCCTTTGCTAACCTGGCTGCTGCGGTCATCCTCGTGGTATCGATCCAGGGGATGATAAGGATAAAAGCACGGATGAAAGGCTTATACGCTCTTATATCTGCCATAGGAGCGATCTCGATGTATCTGTTTGCCGTACACGGATTTTTGCGGTCCCCCTTCCTTGGTTTAGCCAATAACCTCGAAAATTCAATAGCCTCCATGCTGATCGGGATTCTTTTTGTTGCTGTTGCCTGCGGTGTAGCCCTTCTGTTGATGCATGTCGAGTCGGCAGGAAGAAGATGGATAGGTGTTCCCGGTAATCAGCATACCTCTATCTCGCGATTTCTTTTCCTTGTTATTCTGGTGGCTGGAGGATTTGCTCTCCTCTTTTTCTATGATTACCGAAAACAGGACGAGGACAAACAGCTTCGTGAGGTGTTGGCATATGAGGGCGTGCATGATTTTGAGAATCCCATCCCCGGCCGTTGGGACCTGTTGGCAGATTCAATTGTTCAATCGGGGGGTAAAAGTCTGATCCTCGACAGTACCAGGGCATTCTCTCCAGGATTTCTGGTTTACCTGGATTCCATTAACCTGGAAGGTGTTTATCAGCTGGAAGTCTCTTCATGGCTTTATACATCCGATCCGGCAACCAGCCTTCACCTGGTGATGGAGATGTGGGATAACCCCAGCGGTATCCAGGTAGAATGGCAGTCGGAATATATCAAACCCGGCACATATCAGCCTGGCAAATGGTTCCAGCGCATCTTTTCTTATAATATTCCAGCAGAATTCCGCCGGCCGAACTATTACATCAGGGTTTTTGCCTGGAAACCGTCGGAGGGAACATGGTTTGTGGATGATCTGACGATGAAGGTAAAAGCTAAAAGAGCGATTAGCGATTAGCGATTAGCGATTAGCGAATAGGGATTAGTGTTCAACAGATCATATGGATAATTCTGATCCGGTATCCGGCATCTGGTTACCCGTTCTTGGAAATCTGCTGTAATAACGGCAGGTTGTCAATACGTATCCGGCGCTCATGGAGGTCTACGATGCCGTCTTCGTGAAACTTAGTGAGGACTCGCGTTGCACTCTCCCGGGAGATGCCAATCAGGTCGGCCAGCTCCTGCCTGGTGAAAGGCAGTTCAAATTCCATTGATTCGTAGATGATCCTGGAGAAATAGAGGATGGCATCGGCTACGCGACCATAGGTCTTTTTCTGTGACTGCTTCATGAACCGGTTGAAGTTGTTGAGGTTATCGCGCGATACAGAGATCAGGATCTCATAACCAAATGAGCCGTTCTGCTTGATCAGCTGATGAAAAGCAGAGATGTCGATGTAACAGACCGAGATGTCTTCCAGGGCAGCGTAGGAGTAGTGATTGACCTTATCACCGAATAGGGAGGAGAGACCAAGATAGCTGAACTTTTTTACAATCTGCAGGATCTGTTCCTTCTCCTGGTTCCCCTTGACATACTCTTTGACCAAACCCGATTTCAGATAGATAATGTGGGAGTTGGGAGATCCTTCATGAATGATGATATCCCCTTTCTTGAATGAATTCTCGTGCCTGCTGCTGTTGATCATGTCCAGTTCCTCCACCTCCAGTACTGCCGCGGCACAATGCCTCACGCTGCAATCCCGGCAGGAGTGAATACTGGATTCTGATTCAGTTACACCGTATAATGACATAGGGGAGTATGATATTCTCGGGCAAAGTTCCGAAAAAAATCCATACCGAAGTGTGATATACGTCACACGAAAAAAAGGAACAAAACAATGATGCAGCCAACGATACGCACATATAAAAGATAGGAACATCACAGAAATACGATAGAGATAGCACATAATAACAGGTTGATAATCACGTATGTGAATGCTTTTTGATCCATCCTGGTGTGTAATTTTGTGACAGGTATTCATTCAATTTTTAGCTGCTATGAAAATTGCTGTTCCAACCAATGACGGACTGAGGATCACTCCCGATCTCGGCCAAACAGAGGCCTTCCTGGTAATTACTGTAAAGGCTGAAGAGATTGTTTCCGAAGAACTGCGAAATAACCGGCTCAACACGTATTTAACGAATGAAAAAGGACCGTTGGCATTGATAGAAGATTGCTCTGTGGTTTTGGTGAACCATGTGGACTTGTTGTTTTGTGAAATGCTCAAGGCCAATCATATGGAATGCATCAACACCAGCGAAACGCTGATCACCAATGCCCTTCTCCAATACCTGAAGCACGAATACAGGAGAGAGTCAAACACCTGTTGCTGTCCCTGAATCATGAAGAAATTTATTCATACTGAGACCTATTTTCTTCCCTTTCGCGAAAATGTCATTGGGCATCGGGCAACCTTCCGGTCACCTTATGGAATTCAGAACCTGATTTATGCCGACTGGATCGGCAGCGGAAGGCTCTATCAGCCAATCGAAGACAAGATCGTTGGGGAGATCGGACCGTTTGTTGCCAACACACATACCGAAACCACCGAAACCGGCAAACTCATGACCAGGGCATACAAATACGCCCATAAACGAATCAAAGAGTTGGTTCATGCAGGGCCGCATGATGTGATCCTTACGACAGGAAACGGTATGACCGGTGCGATCGTCAAGTTCCAGCGCATTCTGGGCCTGAAGATCTTTGGAAGCGTCAGTGAAATCGAATGCCTGAAAGACGAAGCACGTCCCGTTGTCTTCATCACTCATATGGAGCATCACTCCAACCAAACCTCCTGGTACGAGACGATAGCCGATGTAGTGGTGATCGAACCGGGGAACGACCTGCTGGTCGATCTCAACAGGTTGGAAGAGGCCCTGATCAAATACAGTGACAGGAAGCTTAAAATAGGATCGTTTACTGCCTGTTCAAACGTAACCGGGATTCGTACTCCGGTACACCAGATGGCCAAATTAATGCACCATTACGGAGGGGTTGCCTTTATTGATTATGCCGCTTCAGCGCCATACGATGAGATCAACATGCATCCGGAAGACCCGGAAGAGAAACTGGACGCCATCTTTTTCTCACCCCATAAATTTCTGGGAGGACCCGGATCATCCGGTATATTGGTCTTCAACTCCAACCTTTATCACAATGCTGTTCCTGACCAGCCGGGAGGAGGGACCGTTGACTGGACAAATCCCTGGGGAGAGTATAAATACCTCGATAACATCGAACTGCGGGAAGATGGGGGTACTCCTGGATTTCTTCAGGCGATCAAAGCTGCCCTGAGCATGGAGCTGAAGGAGCAGATGGGCATATCACTGATGCAGATTCGGGAGAGAGAGCTTGTAAAACTGGCATTCGACGAACTGGAAAAAATTCCAAACCTTCATATCCTGGCCGACCAGGTGAGGGAGAGGTTGGGCGTAATCTCTTTCTTTATGCCCGGGATCCACTACAACCTGATCGTGCAGTTGCTGAGCGACCGATTCGGCATCCAGGTGCGT
>Ga0351854_1017_pt1 | contig 38899 bp, 29 predicted proteins | sample BONcelHFGM3001C9_FD_206793 | JGI IMG/M metagenome (GOLD analysis project Ga0351854, IMG submission 206793) | Enriched cells from coal bed in the Powder River Basin, Montana, United States - BONCAT cells FGM rep2 HSBNCT.FGM.300.1.C9 ...
TTGCGAATAAAAATAAACAAGGCCATACGTTTGTTGCAATCTACGAATTGAAATATCCCGAAGGTCGTGTTGTCGTTTTTCAGGTTCCACCGGCACCTCGTGGCATACCTATTGATTTTGAAGGTCATTATTATGGGAGAGTATTTGGGAGAAATGGTCCTGAGCAGGTTCCATTGAGTGAAGAAAAACGTAATAGAATACGTGCGCAATCTAATATTGATGATTGGAGTGCGGGCATTGTAGAGAACGCGACTATTGATGACCTATATCCTGAAGCAATCCAGAAAGCACGCGCTAATTATAAAATAAAGTATCCAAATAAAACTGATGAAGTAGATTCATGGAATGACATTTCCTTCCTAAACAAAGCAAAAGTAACCATTAAAAATCAAATTACAAGAACAGCTATTATTTTATTGGGCAGGGAGGAGTCCGAACATTTTGTCAACCCAGCAGAGATAAAAATAAGATGGATTCTTAAAGACGCCCATAATCAAGAAAAAGATTATGATATGTTTTCATGCCCACTTATTCTAGCTGTAGATAAGGTATTTTCAAAAATCCGCAACATCAAATATCGATATTTAAAAGATGGGACACTCTTCCCCGATGAAGTCCTTACCTACGAACCTTTTATTATACGTGAAGCTTTAAACAATTGTATTGCACATCAAGATTATCCTAAAAGTGGGCGCATCAATGTTGTGGAAAAGGAAAACGGAGAGCTTGTCTTCACAAACTATGGACAGTTTATTCCAAAGTCTGTTGAGCATGTAGTTATTGATGATGCCCCTGAAGAACTTTACCGTAACAAGTTTTTGGCCACGGCCATGCTTAATTTGAATATGGTGGAAACTGTAGGCGGTGGAATTAAAAAGATGTTCAACTTTCAAAAAGCACGTTTCTTTCCTTTGCCCGAATATGACTTGTCGGGCAATAAAGTTAAATTGACGATTATTGGAAAAGTGCTTGATGTGGAATTTGTCAGAGTACTGGCAAACAATCCTGCACTTACACTTCAGGAAATTATTGCGCTTGATAAAGTACAGAAGAAAAAAAGATTAACAAAAGAGGAGACCTCGCATTTAAGACAACTCGGTTTCATAGAGGGCCGCAAGCCAAATTTTTATATTTCTGACAAAGTGATATCAAAAACAGCGGATAGCAACTTAAAGGCTGATTATATAAAAAACAGGCCATTTGACGATGAACATTATAAAAGGATGATTTTGGGTTATTTAAAAAAGTTTGGCCATGCTACAAGGCAAGACCTTAACAGATTATTATTCGATAAATTATCAGGAGTCCTCTCTGATAAACAAAAGCATAACAAAATTATGAATCTAAGAAATGCCTTGAAAAGTAAGGGACTTATTATCAATAAAGGCACAGATCGTAAGCCCAAATGGGTACTAATAAATAAAGGAAATTTATGAGTATTTTATTAGTATTTTTAAGGGGGAATTGGAAAAACAATAATAAATTTAGATAGTTATCATTTTCGATTATTAGTATTTATAGGTAATTTATATGTAAAAGGCCTGATTTTTTATTTAAGCGTATTGACGTATTAGAGGATGGCACAAATTAAAAAACGTAATAATATCAAATATTTATTTAAGCGGTTGCCCTCGAAGGGTTGTAAAATGGAAAAAATCAAGGCCATGCAATTTGTTCAGGAAGTATTCACAAACTCATTCGACAGGGAACATTTTGGTCAATTTGTTCGTGAGTTATTAAACCGCTACGATTCCTCTAAAAGCCAACCCATGCAGGTGCCGGATGCCTTTATCCAGCATGTAAAAAGTTGCCAGCGCCTGGGGACATATAAGAGTCCGGGTGGCGAACTGCTCGATATCCTCATCGTTAATGTTGCCGAAGATTACAAGATTGAAAGGACGCGCACGGCGCTGCGAGATTTTGTCGCCCATAAATTGAAGCGCGGTGACAATTATAAAGAAGCGGCGCTGGTGGCCTTTGTGCCGCCCTCTTTGAGGAACTGGCGGTTTTCCTATGTCCGTATGGAATACGAAACAACTCGTGATCCAAAAACAGGGAAAATCAAACCGGAGGAACGTCTAACACCGGCGCGTCGTTATTCGTACCTTGTCGGCGTCGATGAAAAGAGCCATACGGCACAAAAACAACTGCTCCCCCTTTTAGCTGATGACAAACAGGATCCGGAACTCTCCGCTATCGAGCAGTCTTTTAGCGTCGAAAAGGTCACGAAAGAATTTTTCACCGAATATTCCCGCCTGTTTGAAATCACAAACAAGACACTGACGGGTCTCGTTAAAAAGGACAAGGTTTTGCGTGCCGACTTTGACGCCAAACACGTTGACACTGTCGCTTTCTCTAAAAAACTCCTCGGTCAGATCGTCTTTCTCTATTTCATCCAGAAGAAGGGTTGGCTTGGAGTTCCCAAGAACGGAAAATGGGGAGACGGTCCCCGCGATTTTCTGCGCCGGATTACAGACAAGGCGATGCAGGAAAAAAAGAACGTTTTCAATGATGTTTTTGAGCCGCTTTTTTATGACACGCTAGCTGATGATCGAGGTCACGACGCGTGGTGCAAGACCTTTCAGTGCCGGATTCCCTTCTTAAACGGAGGCCTCTTTGAGCCTATTGCCGGTTATGACTGGGAGAACACCGAGATCAATCTTCCCAATTCTCTTTTTACGAACGGGGAACGATCCCCGCAGGGTGATCAGGGTACTGGTATTCTCGATGTCTTTGATCGTTATAACTTTACGGTCAATGAGGCGGAGCCTTTGGAAAAGGAAGTAGCCATTGATCCGGAGATGCTCGGAAAAGTGTTCGAGAAACTCATCGAGGAAAACCGTCGCAAGGGCCTTGGTGCTTTCTACACTCCACGCGAAATCGTTCATTACATGTGCCAAGAGAGTCTGATTAACTATTTGGATGCTGGTCTAAATAAACCTGAAAAACCAATTGGTGCAGTTACACCGGAACCGGACAATCAGTATATACTTTTTCATAATTCCTGTGAAAAGCCTCTTCCTAAATCAGGCCAGCAAGAGTTTATGGAAATAGGTTCTCGCAATCTTGTTTCCAGAAGCGATCTGGAGCAATGGGTTCACCAAAGCGATCAATATGCCCATTATACCTCTGCCATCGAGGCAGGAATGCTTAAAGGAGACCATTATCCTAAACCGCCGGAATCCATCCGCCAATACGCGCGTGAGATCGATGCCTTGCTACGTGATGTTCTAATCTGTGATCCTGCCATCGGATCTGGTGCGTTTCCCGTCGGGATGATGATGGAAGTAGTTCGCGCTCGCATGGCTCTTACTCCATATTTCAATGATATTGCCGAGCGTACGGCTTATCATTTCAAAAGGCATGCGATCCAAAGCTCGCTGTATGGCGTGGATGTCGATGTCGGTGCCGTTGAAATTGCAAAGCTTCGCTTATGGCTTTCACTTGTTGTCGACGAAGAGGATGTTCAACAAATCAAACCACTACCGAATCTCGATTACAAAATCGTCACCGGCAATTCATTATTCGGAGTCGAAAAAAATCTATTCAATAATGAGCAATTCAGACGATTGGAGAAATTAAAACCGGAATTCTTTAACGAAACCGACCGGAATAAAAAGGCACAGTTCAAAAAAGAGATCGACGATCTGATTCATGAATTGACGAACAGCCATGAGGTTTTCGATTTCGAGATTTATTTTTCAGAAGTGTTTCATGCGAAGGGCGGGTTTGATGTGGTGATTGCAAATCCGCCATATTTGAGAGTTCAGGGGCTTCAAAAAACACAGCCAGAGATGGTCCCTCTTTACAAGAAGATCTTTAAGGCTGCACAAGGAAGTTTTGACCTCTATGCAATTTTCATTGAACGTGGTTTTCAGATATTGCACAGCAAAGGCCACCTTTCCTATATTGTTCCACATAAATTTTTTAATGCCGCGTTCGGAAAAGGTCTACGTGAATTACTAAATTATTCTAAAGCCCTAAAACAAATTGTACGATTTGGAGCGGAGCAGGTTTTTGATTCTGCAACAACATACACTTGTCTATTATTTCTCTCTAGGAAATCCCAAGATAAATTTACTCTACATGAGGTTAAGGATATCTCTAATGTTGGTCGAGTACTTGACTCTATTCGACGTGGTATTGCTGATGTCGGTTATGAGTCAGCTAAACAGGCACAACCCATTTCTGAGAGTTGGGATTTTCATATTGGGAAAGGTGGTAAGCTCCTTGAGAAACTCGGTGAACAGGGTGTAACCTTGGGAGAAATCACTCGAAAGATTTTTCAAGGGATAGCCACTAGTGCCGATAAAATCTATGTCTTACGTCTGCTTCGTACGGCGGGCAACATACTAACCTGTTATTCTAAGCAACTCGATGCAGAAATTCAGATCGAACGTGGTCTAGTAAAGCCTTTTCTCATGGGAAAGGATCTCCATCGCTATGATCCGCCTGTCGCTGAAAACGTTGTCATTTTTCCCTACGATATCAAAAATGGAGCGGCGAGTTTGATGATGCAAGCATATATTGAATCTGAATTCCCTCTCGGTTGGAAATATCTCCTGAAAAATCGCACAGAGCTAGAAAGTCGTGAACATGGTCGATTCAAAGGCTGCTGGCACTGCTTTAGTCGTCCGCAAAACCTCACCGAATTTCAGACGGTGAAAATCATGACACCAGAGATAGCCCTTGGATGCCAAATGACGATAGATTCTAAGGGCGATCTTTATCACACTACGAAGGTATACAGTTTTGTATTCAATCAAAAAACGACAAACCATCCATTGTTTCTCTTGGGCGTATTAAACAGCCCCGTCCTTTGGTATTTTTTGAAATCTACCGGCTATGTCCTGCGCGGCGGTTATTACACATTCAAGACTGATTACCTTCGTCCATTTCCAATAGCATGTTCCCTTTCTAAGAATCCGCCGACGACTAGGCAGGAGAGTGAAATTGTCGAGCTGGTAAAAATGCGGCTTAAACTTGGTCGATCACCGGAGGGTAAAGCGCGTGAGATCGAAGAAATTGAACAATCCATCAATGCCGCAGTCTATTGTCTCTACGGCCTGACCAAGGAAGAAATTGAAATTGTGGAGAATTAAAACTGTGACATCACGATTTCTTATCAACAACGATGGTTCCCCTTTTGAAGCGTCTGAATTGCGAACATTGCGCGGAGAGCTTGATGCCTTGGATAACGCTGGGCGAACGAAATACCGCAACAATAACGCTTCTGAAATTGCGCGGCACGGTGCCACTAAATTTTTAATTGTCTCTGGTCCTGGCACAGGCAAAAGCCATTTGTTCCTTGAAAGGATTGATCATTGGTATCAGCAGAATCAAAACGCAAAAGTCGTTGTAACGAGCTTTGTGCGGAAGCTGGTTGCAGATTTGCAGAGCGATATTGGCGGAGACGGCAAGCTCGCGGATGCCCAAAAAGGCAATATCACCGTATCAACCCTCCATAAATTCGCGCGCAGTATCGTTGAACGGAACCATGGGACAAGGGAGTGGCCATTCAAGTCGCATTTTCGTATTATCGGACAATCATGGGAGGAAATCGTTTGGGGCGATGTGCTCGCCTTTTTCCCAAAGATAGATCAAAGTGCCTATACGTGGAGACGGTTTGAGGAGCAATTACACAATAATGACTTTGACCATACGGGAGAATGGGGGAACATCAAAGAGATCTATTTTATGCTCTGCCAATTTTACAACGTGGCTGGTTTTGCTGATTTGATTTTACGCGCGACACAAGCATTAGAAGAAAATTCTGACTTGAACGAAAATGACCACTTTGTCATTGATGAATACCAGGACTTTAACCTTGCCGAGGAAGCCCTCATCAATCAGTTGGTAAACAATCCAAAAGGTCTGCTCGTTGTCGGTGATGATGAACAAGTTTTATATGAAAAGCTGAAGTCCAGCAAACCGACTTTAATTCGGAATCTATACAGCAATGCGGATTATGCCAATGGCATGCTACCGTTTTGTGGCAGAAGCAGCTATCACATCACAAAAAACGCGGACCATTTTATTCAACAGCACCGGGAAACAGACTGCATAGAAAAAATATACTTGCCTTTGGAAAGAAACGGCGAAGAGCCAAAGGTACAGGTCATTGCCTGTGCAACCGCGCCTACAGCCGTTGATTACATTGAAAAATTCGTTGCGGATCATAAATCTGAAATTGATAGGCGCAAAAGTCAGATTGAGTCTGGTGGTAAAAAGGATGCTTTTTTACTAATTTTGACTCCAGCAAGAGAGGTCAATTTCTACGGGCAATCGAAAGGGAAAATAAAAGCAATCGTAGCCGATTATCAAACAGAAAAGCGTTCTTTTTCGGAGGACTATTACAAGCTACTAAGCTACTACTCCCTTGCGAGCAATCCTCAAAATAATTTCACCTTTCGCAAGGTACTTCACCATGAGGGTATTTCAACGACGCGCGTACACGAGCTTCTTAAATTTGCTATGCAGGCCGAAAAAGACTTGTGCAATATTGAAGATCAGGAAATTGGAGACGCGATGAGCAAAACCAGCGAAATCAAGACAATACTTGACGCCGAAAATTCTATTCCAGACAAGTTAGACGGAGTTGCTCGCCTTATCTCAATTGCGGATAGAGCGAAACTTCAAACTGACATGGAGCGAGAAGCCAGCAATCAGAAGGAAGTAGCGCGCTTGGAGCATGAAGAAGAGGAAGAGGCGGAATTGGATGGAATCGAAGTTAAACGAATGGGGGCAGTCGAATTGATGACTATTGTGGGCTCAAAAGGGCTTTCGGCGGATCATGTTATTATTATCGGTTTTGACAATATAAATATGAACCCGGTTACCAAAAACGCTTTTTATGTTGCCATAACGCGAGCGCGCAAAAGTTTGCATATAATAACTGCTTTGAAATCAGGTGGTGCCCGCCAAGCACATACGTTTTTGGATCAACTGCCGGATGACCATGTAGAGTTTTACAGCTACAAGAAAAGCGATCATTCCAAAAATAAATTACAAGGCAAACAGGGGTTCAAAACCTATATTAACAACCTGAATTCCGTTTCTTCGAGACGCAGGTAAATTTCTGGGAGCCTTTAAGAATGTGAAATTGGTTTGAACATGGCGTAGAAATTAGATCACCTATAATTCTCACAGGTTGTGCGAGAAATTAAAAAATATGCTCCACCTTCAATGCACAAAAAAGGTTCTTAAGATCGTCGGCGAAACCAAGGATGGGCCGGTTCCTATCAGGCCGACATTGCTATCATGGCACGTAAACGAGTTTCGAGTGGCTAGGCGAAAACTTCTGCTCTTTACCAATGACCTGACCTATTATTCCGTATTCTGGTACCCAGCGACCAAACTCCATATCCTGAACATGAAAAATGTTTTAGCATCCGAGCTTATGGACTCACTGATGGCCGCTGGTTTTACACCAGATCGGGTTAATGGGTACTTTGCCGGCTTTGATCATGCCATTTGCACCCCGACCAATTCGCGGCAGGTTTTGGGCGTTATGAATGACCTCAAGCAACAACTCATATTTTTGATGTCCGATTATTATGAGCCGCCGCTCTCTTTTAAGGAAATCACAAGAAGGCTGAACAAGACACCGTATGATACTCCCGGGCACAAGATGTGTTATCCATTCGAGGCCTTTGCGGAGAGGTTAAATCTAGTGAGCGCCGAGATTGGATAATAAACTTTGCCGACGTAAAATTTCGCGGATCGTTCTTCTTAAATCTTCCGATTTATGAATTTGATGAAAGCGCTGCGCTCGTCGCTTCCCTCTCCGGAAGCTCCCGGCCAAGGAAACTCTATTTTCATTTCATGGCCCGCGTCATCGGTTCCGGATATTATAAGCGAGAAGACGTCGCCTTCATGAAAGTTGGATTTGAGCATGGCCCTAACGAACATCTGGGCAAAATCAGGTTTAAGAACGGGTTCGTCGGCGCTCACCTGACCAAGAGGCATTACGAAATAGGATTCCGGATCGTTATTTCCGGTGACTATATCCATGAAGAACTCGGCATCTGTGTGGGTGTAACCCACCACGTAATCGGGAGTGATGCAAAGCCATGGAACAGGCGAGGAAACCGATTCCTTTTTTAGTATATCGATAAACTCCCGGTCTGCATCCGGGCCTTGTTTGTAGATTACTTCACGAATGTGCGTAAACGCAGGTTCCGGATGCGTTTTCCACGGAAATTTCCCGTGGGTCTCAAAGGCCTCGTTAAACTTGCGGTAAGTCCACAGTGAGGCAAGCAGCTTGTTAAAAAAACCGTCGGTCTTTTCAATTCCTGCCTGGAGGTCGAATTCGGGAAAACCCTCGCCATGATTTATATTCGTTTCGCTTATAAAATGTTCGTGAGGAAAGAGTTTGAGAACCGCGTCGCGACCCCTTCCGTGCATGCAGATGCCAACGCTATCGGTCTTGTTATGTATGACAAGGTCAATGGCCGGTTCACCGAAGGCGTCTTGCGGGCCGGAATTTATTCTCGCTAGATGTTCAGATCCAAGATCGAGTGATTTCCAGCTATCTCCTCGCTTCCATTTTATTACGCTGCCCTCGATGCTTATTTCGTCGTTGCCCTCGGTCGCCATTTTTAGGAGAAATTTATAGGCGTATATGCATGCGGCTATACCAACGACAAAGCCCAGAACCAAACCAAGGATAACATGATTTGTAGCTTTAAGCCCTAGTGCATGCAGCAAGGCTGGCATGCCAAGCAATATGATCAAAAAAAACAGCGTTGGAATAACGACTACGTACCATCCGCTTTTGTAGGCGGCACCGATTTTAAACCTGCCCATAAAAACCTCCCATATTTTTCAAACTTCCAGTGAAAACAGGCCTTCGCTGATATCTTTTCGGGCCTGTTCGTATCTATCGATCGTTCCAAGATCGTTCCAGTATCCATTATATAGGAATGCGTCTATTCTTCCACCCTGCTTTAAAATTTTTTTATATCCTTCATTTACAAGGCAGGACGGTTTATTTGTCGGTGGCAAAATTTTCAAGATATCCACCGAAAGAACCTGCAAACCGGTGTAGAGATGAGAGCCCCTGCCAAAGGCTGCAACTCGGTCATTTTCATCGATTTCAAGCGGAGTGAATCCAAGGCTTTCGCCGATGGGCTTGACTACGAGCGTTGCGGCCGCCTTCGTCTTTAGATGGCGATCTATGACATCGCCCAGGTTGGCTGCGATAAGGACGTCGGAATTTAACGAAACGAAAGGTGTTTCGCCGAAAAAAGACTCACAGTTTTTTATACCGCCGCCGGTGCCCAAAATTATTGGTTCATCGAAATAACGGATTTCAAGGTCATATTTCCTGCCGTTCCCGACGTGATCGCGAATGAGGTTTCCCAAGTGATGCAGATTTATCGCAATCTCTTCGATACCGAACTTTTTTAGATAGCCTAGCTGATGGTCGATTAGTGACGCACTTCCAAACGGAAGAAGAGGTTTGGGAATTTTGTAGGTTATTGGGCGAAGTCTGGTGCCGAGTCCTGCCGCCAGAAGCATTGCTTTTTTGATTTTAACGTTCATCATGGCCTTTCTATTTCAGGCAGTCTCCGGATTTTCGGCGTATTTCGCAACGTATTTTTCAATGAGCTTGGAAAGTTCGCTGTATTCGGGAAGTTTCTTTAGCGCGTCTAGCACGTATCCAAGCGAGGTGGGGATGAATTTTAAATAGTTCGGGTTGCCCTTGATTTTATCTATATAGACGAATCTTCCGGCATCTTTTAGTTTTCGTTGGACGGTCACCAGATGAAATTCACGTCGAAAAGCCTTTATTTCGAACCCCATTTTTCCCGCGAAATGTTCCACGAGATGTTCGAGTTTGGGCTCTTCGATTTTTATGTAGGAATCGCGGAGCAGGGCGACGAGGTCGTAGGCCCGAGGTCCCATAAGCGCATCCTGAAAATCTATAAGATAGAGATTGTCGCGGTGCATGATTATATTGCGGCTTTGAAAATCGCGATGCGTGAATACATATTCGAAAGATTCTATTTCCGCCGATATGGCTCTAGTGAGGGACTCGAATGTAAACAAATCTTTCGGGTTTAGTCTGACGCCTGTGAGGCGTTCTATTCCATATTCTCTAAAATGATCGAATTCCCAGTTAAGCAAGGTTGCGTCAAACGAGCGCCTAAAGGCTAGGCAGGACTCGTCTTGATTAGACGAGGTGGCCTTTTGAAGCCGTGCCAGCAAATCAAGGCTCTTTTCGTATATTTTAACGTGATCGGCTGGCGGCGTTTTTTCGATGATCGTTGCCAGCAAATCGTCGCCCAAGTCTTCAAGGACCATAATTTTAGTCTGTGCCGAATAGGTGAGCACCTCGGGCACCAAAATGCCGCAGGATTTGAGATATCCGGCTATGTTGATGAAAGGCAGTTCGTCTTGGCGACCTTTGAAATTGGTTATCTCTTCGGATGCCGACGACTTTCCGGGGGGCATTTGCATGACGATAAAAGACCGGCCGTCTTCGAGGATGGCGCGATGATAGGTCCTGTAGGAGGCATCGCCGTGGAGTTTTAGCAGATCCTTTAGGGCTGAGCCTAGATGTAGATCGTTTTGAAGTATATGTTCCAGTTCGTTTTTCATCAGTTTATAGTTATCATCACATCGGAGTTGCTGGTGTTTTCGCCCACCACGACGAGTATCGGATAAAGGTCTGGGGCGATGCCGGCCGGAATTACAGCCGTTATAGCCTCGGCCTCTTCGTCTATCGGGTTTGGAATTAATTGGTAGCTTTCGGCATAGATGCCTGCGTCGCCTATGATTATTATGTTTGTCGGTGCCGCTGCCGAAAAGCCTATGCCGAAAATGGTTATCTGGTCGCCTGCTGTGGCTATCGCCGGATCGACACGCATGACTATGGGCGGCGAATCCGATGGCACGTCATCGGTGATATCGCCTCCCGAACCGCAAGCCGAAAACAAAATGGCTGCCGCAAAAAACATAAAAACTGCCCTTTTCATGAAAGTTTGGATACTCAAAAACCACCGATCAGGCAAGAAAATGATTTTATAGCAACTTGCACGCCGGTTTGCCCTATGTTACGAGCGTTCATTATTGGAGGAAGGGATGCCAAAGCCGCCGGACACCGAGAAAAAATATTTTGGAAAAATAGACGCGCAAAAGCGTCGCAGAATAGCCGACGAAAAAAAAACGAAGGAACAGCTAGAAGAACTCAAAAGGCTTCGCTGTCTGCACTGGCATAAATGTCCCGAATGTGGGTTTGATATGGAACAGGCGGCGTTTAAAGGCACATCCATACTAAATTGTCATCATTGCGGCGGGGCTTTTCTAAACTCCGAAACTCTTGACGAGCTGTGCGGCGGAGAAAGCAGAATAGTCGAAACCTTTCTGAATATATTCAAATTCAAATAAACCCTGTTTATTCCGGAGACGAAATGGACACGATAAAAACCATCGAATGGAAAGACGACAAAGTCATCATGCTAGACCAGAGAAAGCTGCCATCCGAAGAGGTTTATAGTACCTGTGAGGACTACCTCTGCGTTGCGCATGCCATAAAAAATATGGTGGTAAGAGGCGCGCCTGCGATAGGGGTGGCGGCCGCTATGGGTGCGGCGCTGGGTGCCATGGGAATAGGGGTGGATGATTTCGATAAGTTCTACGCAAAGTTTTCGTCTATATGCGAACGGCTGGGTGAAACAAGGCCAACTGCCGTCAATCTTTTTTGGGCGCTTGATCGCATGAAAAAGTGTGCGCTAGATAATCGAGAACTTCCCCTGAACAAAATTGTCGATATGCTAAAGGCCCTCGCCATAAAAATCTATGACGAAGACATAGAATCCAACGTGATGATAGGCAGGTACGGTCAGGTTTTGTTTCGCGATGGCATGTCGGTTCTCACTCACTGTAATGCCGGTGGGCTGGCTACCGCAGGTTATGGAACCGCGCTGGGGGTCATCTATGCCGCCAATGATTCGGGGAAGAGGATTCACGTTTTTGCCGATGAAACCAGACCTCGCCTTCAAGGTGCGCAGTTAACCGCTTGGGAGCTTCAAAAGCATGGGATAGAGGTGACTGTGATAGCCGACACGATGGCCGGGCATATAATGAAAAAGGGAAAGATAGATGCCTGTATCGTGGGGGCCGATCGAATTGCCTCAAATGGCGACGTTGCGAATAAGATAGGTACTTATCAAGTGGCAGTTCTTGCTCAATATCACGATATTCCCTTTTACGTGGCCGCTCCGTTGAGTACGATAGATCCCAAGTTGGCATCTGGAGCTGACATACCAATCGAAGAGAGAGATACAAAAGAGGTTACTCATATAGGCTCTATGCAAATAACGCCGGATTATGTAGATGTCATAAATCCCGCCTTCGACGTTACTCCGGCAGATTTGATCACCGCAATAATCACCGATCGCGGAATTTTAGAAGCGCCCTTCGATAAATCCATATCGAAAATATTCAGCGCGTAGCTTCATCTATTCGATGGATGTAGATCATTCGATTTGTGGTAGATTTATGCGACTCTTTAGACGCTTTTTTGACGTTGTGACAAAATTTCTTCTTCTCAATAAAAAAAATCCCTTTGTAATAATGCAACATTTCTTGTTTTCCAGCTAGTTACCGACAAACCACAGTCGTTTATTTTTGGCACATATCTTGCTCATCTATAAATATAGGGGGCGGACAATGGCACAAAACGAACCGGTCGCGAAGATGCTTTTTAACAAGGCGCTTGGTGCTAACCTTGGGGAAAATTCAAACGAAAGAAGCACCGTGCTTTCTTGTGGAGGTATTTACATTCCTCACTCCAAAAGACATCGCATAAGTCTTTATCAGGTACTTACGATGCCCGGCTCGGAAGAACCGGTTAAAATATTTACCGGCGCGAAACCAAAGAACATACTCTATGAGGTCCTTATAAAAGAGTCGATGAACTAGCCCCCGGCGTTCACAGTATCCCCTGAAATAATAAAGATCGTTCATATTCCGAGTGTTTATAATCGGTTGCATCGTTTCTGTTGTCATTTGCGCTGAAAAGATGTTAAAATCCGAACGCATATCAGGGGGGGGAGCGTATGAAAAAAGTCGTATTGCCGTTCTTTGCCGTGCTGGTGTCGTTTGTGGTCACATTTCCTGCTGTTTCATTTTCAAAAACCTACACCTGTCCATGTCCGTGCAACTGTCCGGCCACGGGGTCCTCTTCCTATGATACCGGGGGGATTTCCGATACCAGAAACCAGCCGGTCGATATGAACAATGCACCAGTTAATTTCTCGGCGCCATCCTCTTCCGGTCAGACGGGGGAGTACTCAGCGCCATCTCAACCGTCAAAAACGACCGGTGGCTATTCCGATCTTCCTTCGGGATGGGCTGAGCCGGTAGTCATTCCTCAGGGTGCCGTAAGAATAGAAGATTTGGGTTCTCCGTACAGGGGCTCCCCCGCTCAAAGCAAAGGGGCCGGTCATTCTCCGGAGCCTGAAATGCCGAACATGGAAGACAGTTATAAAGATGATTATCAAAACGAATCTCCCCCCGCAACGAAACCGCCTTCAAGATGGGACAGCTAAGATGCAATTTCACAATCAATCCATCAACTAGAGACCTTTAGGAGAATCAGATGACAGAATTTAAACCCTACGTTTCACCAGAGACTACCCTTAAGGATTTTTCGATAAAGGCGGTTATAGTAGGAGCCGTTTTTGGAATACTCTTCGGGACGGCGAATGCCTATCTCGGATTGCGCGTGGGACTTACGATATCTACTTCCATTCCGCTTGCAGTGATTGCCGTGGCGTTTTTCAGATTGATGCGTCCGGTTTGGGGCCGGGTTGGAATTCTCGAAACGAATATAGCCCAAACGACGGGTTCGGCATCCTCGTCGCTGGCATCGGGTGTCATATTTACGATCCCCGCTCTTTTTCTGTGGGGGTTTTCTCCGTCGATAGCGCAGATAGGTACGCTTGCCATGTTCGGCGGAATTTTAGGTGTGCTGTTTATGATTCCGCTGCGCCGATTTCTTATCGTCAAAGAGCACGCTTCGCTGCCCTATCCAGAAGGTACTGCTTCCGCGCAGGTGCTAATGGCGGCAGATAGAGGCGGTACGCGCGCCAAAAATGTATTCATAGGCATGGGCCTAGGCGCAGTTTATAAAGCCGCTTTGGGATTTTTAAAAATCATTCCAGAACATGCCCAGCTTACCGTTCCGTTTATCAAAAAGGCCGTGCTCGGCGTAGAAACATCGCCGGCTCTTTTGGGCGTGGGTTTTATCCTAAATTACAAAATCGCCGCGGTGATGGTCGCCGGCGGCCTTCTCTCGTGGCTTGTTCTAATTCCACTTATAGCAACGTTTGGCGAGGGGTTCACCGCTCCGTTTTTCCCGGAGATGACGAAAACTATCGCCGAAATGGGGCCCGGTGAAATCTGGACGAGATATATCCGCTATATAGGCGCGGGCGCGGTGGCCTTTGCCGGAATAATTACTGTAATAAAAGCGCTGCCCACGATGTATGCCTCGCTTAAAATAGGAATGCAGGAGCTTACCAGAGCTAAAAATGCAGTGGAAGGAAAGGTGAGAACCGATCATGATCTGCCGATGTTTGTGGTGTTTGGCGGCGCGCTTTTGGTGATCATTGCGATAGCCATTGCGCCTCATGCGATAGGCACCGATGGTCCGGCCATCGTCAGGGTGCTTGGCGCCATCTGCATTGCGGCGTTTGCATTTTTGTTCGTGACTGTAAGTTCCAGAATAGTTGGCATGGTCGGCGTCACCTCAAATCCCACATCGGGGATGACCATAGTCGCTCTTCTCGGAACGTCTTTTTTGTTTCTGCTGCTTGGCTGGACAGATGATATCGGCAAAGCCGCAGCCCTTACCGTGGGAACGGTGGTGGCGGTGGCGGCATCGATAGCCGGCGACATCTCGCAGGATCTAAAGACCGGCTATCTAATTGGCGCGACCCCGCAAAAACAGCAGATAGGTGAGATAGTCGGTGCGATGTTTTCGGCGTTTTTCATAGCGGCTGCGGTGTGGCTTTTAGGTGAAGCCTTTACCTTCGGTTCGGCCGAACTTCCAGCACCTCAGGCGACCTTGATGAAGACCGTGGTGGAGGGCGTTCTCCACGGCAATCTTCCGTGGGGGCTTGTATTTATAGGTGCCGCGATAGCGCTGGTGGCGGAACTCATGGGCCTTCGGGCACTTGCGTTTGCGGTGGGCATTTATTTGCCACTCTCCACGATGACGCCTGTGTTTTTAGGCGGTGTGATAAGGTGGCTTGTCGAGCGCGTGCAGCATCATCACGAGACGCACATGGAGGAAATGAAGGATCAGGGCGTTCTCTTCGGCTCGGGGCTTATTGCAGGGGAAGGTATCATGGGCGTACTCATCGCGTTTTATGCCTTTTTCCTTGGAAAGCCGGGCGGAATAGGTGTTATCTGGCCCGGACACTTAGGAGAGATCGTATCCTTTGCGGTTTTCATGGTGCTTGGCGTGCTGATTTTTAGAATGGCGACCAAAAAATCCGTGGTCTGACGAATTTCATGTTTTGATCGAAAAAAGGCCCCGCGATCTTGCGGGGCTTTGTGTATTGCGTATGATGCGCCTCGTCTTTCATAGATGTGATCGAACAGATGTCGTACTTTATCGTGGAGATCGGCACAAAACATCTGGCTGCATTATATTCTGGATTGTTTAAACCCGGAGAAAAATGTTTCAAAGTTGATGAGGTTCGCAGCGGGTTCCAATATGTGTTTTTGAGTAAATCCGAGAGGTTAAAAATGAAAAAAAATGAAAGAGGCCTGTGGGCTACTAAATTTGGTTTTATAATGGCAACTGTTGGTTCGGCTATCGGTCTCGGCAATGTCTGGAAATTTCCCTATATCACAGGGGTGCACGGAGGAGGCGCTTTTGTTGTCACCTATCTTGTATGCATATGCTTGGTGGGTATCCCCGTAATGCTCGCTGAATTGATCATCGGAAGAAGCACTCACCAAAATCCCGAAGGGGCAATTGAAATTCTTGCCAGTAAAAAATCTAATTGGAAAATCATCGGCTACATGGGGATATTTACAGCGTTTATTATTTTATCGTACTATTCTGTAGTTTCGGGTTGGATTCTTAGCTATATCGGCAAATCTATTCTAGGAAAATTCAACGCAAATCAGGATGCTGCACAAATAGCATCTATGCTGGCTACACTTCTTCAAAATGGAACCCTGGTCATTGTTTTGCATTTCGTGTTCATGGCAATCACAACATTCATTGTAATGTTTGGTGTGCACTCTGGAATAGAGAAAGCTTCTAACATTTTAATGCCAGCATTGTTCATCATGCTTTTAGGTCTGCTTATATACGCATTAACTATTCCGGGCAGCTTGTCTGCCCTAGAATTTATCTTTAAGCCTGATTTTTCTAAGCTAACTCCCAAAGCCGTTTTAGAGGGGCTTGGTCACGCATTTTTTACGCTGTCACTTGGCATGGGTGCAATGATAACCTATGGTTCATATTTGAATCACAACCAAAGACTTATACCTTCCGCGTTTCTTGTAGCACTTCTGGACACTGTAGTTGCATTAATTGCGGGTGTGATCATTTTTTCAATTGTATTTACCTTTAATCTTGAACCTGATGCGGGTCCGACATTGATTTTTTCTACACTCCCTTCTCTTTTTTCACAAATTCCATATGGAAACATTATTGCCGTATTATTCTTTATATCGTTGGGGTTCGCGGCGCTCACCTCAGCAATATCGATAATGGAGGTTGTTGTATCTTTTTTTATTGATAAATTTCACTGGACAAGAAAAAAAGTGACTATCTCGGTTGGTTTTGCTGCCTTTCTGCTTGGCATATTAAGCGCTCTTTCATTCAATGTGATTTCAGAGGTTAAGCTACCACTAGGCTTTCTTTTTGGAGAAAGGCCAACATTTTTTGATGCCTTTGATAAGATTGCCTCAAATATTTTACTTCCATTGGGAGGTCTTTTAATAGCGGTATTCGTTGGATTTAAAGTTAAAAAAGCCGTGTTTGACAGAGAGTTGACAACGTCTGAAAAAAAATTAGTGCCGATCATTAAATTCATTCTCAGGTTTGTCGCACCCGCTCTGATTGGAATAGTGTTCCTCTACGGTCTCAATCTAACTCATCCGATATTTGAATATTTGGGAATAGAATGATGGGAGATCTTTTTTAATCAGCCGTTTAAGCGCGATCGATTTTTTTAAAAGATTGACTAGCACGACAAATACATGCCATCACTTGCCGTTAAAATGCGATGGGTATAACCATTTGCGATGATTGGGAGATGAATATGATTAAATCTAGAATTGCGCCTTTTTGCCTGGTGCTGTTTGGGGTCTTTGCCGTAACAGCGTGTGGTGGCGATTTGACTGATGGCCTTCAAGGCGAGGTGCCAGGCAACGGCGATGTCTTCAAGGGCGTCGAATCGAATATGAATGCCGTGCTTTGCAGTTCCCTGGACGATGTAAAGGGGAACCCTTATGAATTAGAAATTTGCGCGTTAGTAGATGCTGGATATTGGAAATTGCCAGTCAATGCATCATCCTCTTTTAATCCTAATGCCGATGTAATTGTATCAGATGAAATTATGACGATACTGAATATCTTGGGACATGGCGAAGAAGCCAGCACCTTTGTCGGCGGAGTTTGTCCCGACAATCCTTACGTTTCTTATGCAGTCAGTAAAAATATTATTAAAGCCGCTGTTTGTCCGGCAGCTTCAAAGCGCAGAATGGTGAATGTCGCGTTAGATTCAGGACGTGCACTTTGGTCTTCAGGGGATAAAAACTTTGACCACTTTAATAAACTTGTAAAAAATTATGACGGACCATCTTTGGGTGAATATGTAAGTCCCTACGGAATTAGCGAAAAATATTTTAAATTTTTACATGAGACGAATGCACTGATCGGATTTGATAACTCGTTTGAAATTAACGACACCTCTTACGGCAAAAAAATTCTTAATCGTGCCGAAGCCGCGGCTGTTATTTACCACGCGCTGGAGGTCGGGGGACGCGATGAGACAATAGCGGTTCCTGAGCATGTTGATTATTTGGCCTATGCTCAAAAGCTATCGATTCTGCCAGATGACTATAATGTCAACGCACCTATGTCTAAGGGTGAGTTTTTGGGAATGGCCGTGAGATTAATGAGGCAGGAAGGTTGTATCGATTATGAAAGCGAGGGAGAGGAAAATCCATTTACCAATGTGCCAGATGACTACGAATTTTTACCCGAGTTGATCGCTGCCGCCGGGCTGCGCGTAATAAAACCAGCATCTTCTTCTCCCGATGGCGCAAAGTGGTCTTTTAATCACTATAATCTAGCTTTGCCGAGGATGCTTGGAATTTCGTGGCTTAATGTATTGCTAGCCAGAACTAATCAGTGCAAAATTTCATGTAAACAAATTTGGCGCGAACATTATGGAGAAACGCAGTTTTCTGCAGCCGATCCATTTGCTGTTAACAATCCCATCGCAACTGCCTGTGCCTATCATCTAGGCGCCCTCCCGCTCGCGATTATCGACGATTATGGTATTGTAAATCCTGATTTGGACGGCATACCCGAAGCGGAAGAATCGCTCGTTACACTTTTTAAAATGCTGCAATTTGAAATTCCTGAGGAGACACAACCAGAACCCGTTCCAGAACCCGATCCAATTTTCAATCCTTATATATCTCCAGATGCTTGGATATCGAATGCAGATGGTATTTTGGGAAACAATGAAGAGGATCACGATCAGGCTTCGGATATATATATAGTAAACATCAACTCGGCGTGTCTATTATCGAAAGATTTATTCATTGCCGGTGTAATCGCCAACGGTGTTGGTCACATCAATATGAGTTCAGTAATGACACAGTTGGAAGAGATTGCGAGACAAGCAGGAGAAGCGCTGCAACGTGAAGTTAGTTTGACAGAAAGAGATGTAATTTGCCTTGATTCGGATTTTGACGGACAAAGAGATTGGGGTTCTTATGGCCATAATTACTATGGCATTTACGGGTCTGTATTGCATAGTCCCGGAGGTAATTATGGAGATAATTGCCGATTAGTTTTCAATCCCAGCCAGGCTTCTTTAGCTCCCTCAACAGGAATTGGAAGCGCTTGCGATATTGTAGATTTGCCCGAAACGGGAACGCAGATTATACCCGAATACCTTCCGCTCAATAGTGACACACCTCAACCCGGACCAACTCCAGAACCAACTCCTGAACCAGATCCAGCGCCTCAACCAGAACCCGTTCCGTCAGGTTTAAATACTTATTACGTAAGGCCCGGCGGTGGAACTGCTGCACAATGTAGCGGTCTTGTGGATGCCGATTATACCGATAACATTGCCAACAGATCCTGCGCGTTTTCAAACCCGATGATTGCTTTGCCGCCTTCCGGCACGCCAGTATTGAAGGGTGGGGATACTTTGATAATAGCCCCGGGCCAATATCGTATAGGCTATGGCGCTCCAGGCGCAGAAGCGTGCAGTGCTGCTTACCCTTGGGATTGTACGATGTCGCGCGTGCCTTCAGGTCCGGATGCCGGGCACCCAACGAGAATACTTGGTGTTAATACAGACGGCCAGTGCCTGTCACCACCTGAACTATTTGGCGTAGAAAGGGCCTACTCGGTTATCAACTTAAATGGCAGCAGCAATATTGAAATTTCTTGTTTTGAAATAACAGATCACGCCGATTGCGTAGAATTTCATAGCGGAGGTATAGCTTGCAGACGAAGCAGTTATCCATTTGGTGAATGGGCTGCGACTGGCATAGTTGCATCCGATTCCAGCAATGTGTTGTTGAAAAACTTAAATATTCACGGTTTGGCAAATTCCGGAATACTGGCCGGGCGTATTTCAGATTGGACGGTTGAAGGTACGGTGATTAGGGCAAATGGCTGGTCTGGATGGAATGGTGATATAATCGGCAACGACAGCAATTCAGGCACAATTAAATTTAGAAATTCCACAATTGAATGGAATGGCTGCGGCGAGTCTTATCCCGCAGGTGAACCAATTGCTTGTTGGGGACAAAGCGCCGGTGGATACGGTGACGGGCTCGGTGTGGGTTCTACCGGAGGAAATTGGATATTTGAACACGTGCAATTTTTGCATAATACATCCGATGGTCTGGACTTGTTGTATCACAATCAGGGCGGCAAAATCATCCTCGATGGAGTGCACTCTGAAGGCAACGCAGGCGATCAAGTGAAAGTAATGGGGGAAACGGAAATAAAAAATAGCATTATCGTTGGCAACTGCGGCTTCTTTGCTGAAAAATCCTTCACCTATAACGTAGATAATTGTCGAGCGCTCGGAAATACGATGTCCTTGGTCTTTCACTCCGCAGCCGATATCTCAATTGTAAATTCAACAATTCATGGGGGAGGAGATTGCCTCATGATTGTCCAGTCACCAGATGGGTTGTGTGGGCGCATTTCCGCTTACAATAACATTTATATTGGAGCTTTGGATTTTTTACAGCCCTGGGAAAATAGCGCGTTTTTATGGACTTCTTGTCCCAACCTACAGTTCGATAGCAGCCACAATATCATTTTCAACGTAAAAAACGGCACTTCCTCCATGGCGTCTAATAGTATCTTTCAAGATCCTATGCTGACGGGTTTTGAAAATGGAATTTTTAATGCCATGCCAAAACAAGGCAGTCCAGCCATAGACGGGGGTATGTTTTACGATGGTCTTGTGCCAGACTTGGATTTTTTTGGAAATCCCAGGCCAGTCGGATCACATAATGATATTGGAGCCATAGAAGTGAGATAGATTTGCAATTGATTACCCGGTCACAGTATCGGACATTTTAAAAAAACAAATTTCATGTGGGTCGTCACGCCTCTAAGGATCGCCGAAGGTTTCTCATTATGAGAAAAAAACATCTTGACAAGCCGGTTCTTTGGATAATAGAGGTCGTATAAACCAACAAAAGGAAAATCATATGAGTATTGGATTGCGAGTTTCTACAGAGGTTTTGTATAGCGAGCTTTTGCGACGTGAGCCTACTATTGATAAAACTATAATGGCCAGATTAGACGCTTTAGCGCGTGATGATGGTTTTGTGGATGTGGATGATGTCTCTTTTCTTGAATCTGGAAAAGTTGCTTTGCCTTGTGTTCCTTATTTAGCACTGTTTTCAGAAAAAGAGGAGGCTTCGATCGTCGAAATTCTTCGTGAAAGAGGATTTAGAAAATACAGTTTCGTTGGAAAACCTCAGACGGATGAGAATTGGATTCAGGGTGTTAATCGTACAACTTATATAGTTCAAGAAGGCGAAGATTCGCTTAATAGATTTCGCATTATCAGGTTATCCAAGAGAGAAGCTGCTGGTACTCAAAAAAAACAGCTTATGATGATTGCAGGTTCTGCCTTTGGGTCCGATTTTTTTATGAAACCGGGTGCTAATGATAAAAGGTCTGAGACCGTTGCCGGTTTTATTGTCAGAAAGGGTGTAGATGTTTGGATGATCGATTCACGATATACCGTGCATCCGGGGAATGGTTTTTCAACCTGTCTCTTTGACAAAAAATGCCTCGGAGATGAGCGAACAAAGGAGTGGGATGCAGACATGTATGCGTCCGATGTGTTATTTGCTGCCGGGATGGTTCGTGAACAAACCGATCAAAAGCCGATCCTCTTTGGACATTCTCTTGGCGGGATGATCGGTGAAATTGTTATGATGAGGGCTCCTCATCTGTTTGATGGCGCGATTATACATGATTCTTTTTTGCGTTCTTCAAAAAAAGAGATCCACGATATCAATCAGGGACCTTATCTGAGATTTAAAAGATTATATGATGAAGGCGTATATCTGGACACAGAACAGAATCCATTTTTTCATGCCGTTGCGAAAAAAATGACCAATCCGTGGATCAATAGCGCCCTTGTAGTTGCGGGCATCGGTTCCATCGGGTTTTTTCAAAGCGTGATTGCAAATTCGGGTGTGAATTTGGCATTGGAGACTGGAATTAGATATTTTTCTACTCATTACGATGAGTTGTTTCCAGAAAATGTTCCGGGATATAAATATTCGTCTGGTGATATTTGGAGCTATGATTATGCGGAGTCGGCGGACTCACTAGCTATGATGCAGGGTCTTGATATGTGGATGGGCGTTCCACTTCATATGGATTTATATGCGTGTTTGGCCGATGCTGAAGAATGTAATGGAAAATATGTGCCCGATGAAAACAATATGTTCAGGGCGCCAATATTTATGATCGGTTGCGGGAAAGGCTTTGGAACAGGAGACGGTCGATATATGAAAGAGGGATTGCGGCTATTTGCCACGCCTGCCGATCAAGTTAGCTGGAAATATTTTCCGGATTATGCTCACGCCGATAATTATACCGCGCCCGAAAAAAGACAAGAATTGGCTGATTTAATTATTGGATGGTTGAAGGACATATAGCGCTTGATCACGTCTGCCGATTAGCCTGATTGTTTTAACAAATCTCTTGGTCGTAATTATCTTGGAGATTGGAACTGTCTTCAAAATGCTATATAATGTTTGTGGTTAAGAAGTTGTAGATATCCCCCCCCTTGGAAAGGTGCTTGGTCGCTTTAGGTCATAGGAGGCATTATGAGCAAGGTGAACATGCTTTTGATTGTTTTATTGGCGGTTCTTGTACAATCCTGCAGCGGTGGCGGTGGCGCTGAAAACGATAAAAACCTTCTCGACGATGGTTCTCCTGCCCTGAATGTTTTAAGTGTTGATGGCAAAGTTTCCCTGTCTATACCAGCAGGAGCTTTGCCTGAAAATGTGACCATCAGTGACCTGAAAATAGAACCGGTTGCGGCTCCAGACCTGCAAAATGTAGATATAGTATTATCGTATCAATTTTCTCCTGATAATCTGCAATTTAAAAAACCGGTTACACTCACCTTTTCCGATGACAATATACCGGCAGGGGCAAAAATAATTTTTGTTGGGGCAGATTCATATCAAGAAATTGCCACAACGGTAAACGCCCAAACGGGTGCACTTGTCGGCGAAATCACCCATTTTAGTATCTATATTGTGGCCACTGACGAAGTAGTTGCCAAAGGACAGTTGTCCATTCCAGAGCTTCAAAGTGCAAAAGCTTCCGGGGGCGTAGTTTCGCTAACGTGGAAAACCCCAATCAACGGTGCAGACAGTTATAATGTTTATTGGAAGAATCAGGCTGGAGTGACAAAAGATGCCAACAAGATATCAAATGTCGGAAGTAAAGTTGACAATGCAGATGCGGCACAATGTCCAAATGGGTGCATCAACTATCGTCATGTCGAACTGACGAACAGGATTGGCTATTTCTATAAAATATCATATCTGAAAGATGGCATTGAAAGTGAGCTTTCGAATGAATTAAACAGCATGCCGCAGTTAAGAGCTTTTATTACCTCCGTCAAAGGAAAAGGAAAACTTGGCAGTTGGCCTGATGCCGGCGGAAAAACAGGACTTGAAGCCGGTGATGCCATCTGTAATACGCGCGCAGCACTGGCTGGCATGGAAGGTAATTTCAAGGCATGGCTGTCTGACCGAACAGACGATGCATACTGCAGAGTACATGGTCTTTCCGGTACTAAGGCCGCAAATTGTGGACAGGATGCCCTGCCCGAGTTTGCAGGTCCATGGGTGCGCACAGACGGTGAACTCCTCGGGCTTAAAATTGGCGACCTGCTAAACAATAGAAGACAATTTACAATATTGAATCATGATGAATTTGGAAAAAGAATTGTCGTAACGGATGATTTACAAGGACAATTTTGGATATATTCCGGAACTAATCCTTTAGGGTCGGCAGCTGATGGCGTGTGTAATGATTGGGCAAGCGATACGGCGCCCGACAGGGGTTGGCTAATACTCTTGAGTGGATCGCTGGCAAAAGGACTAGAGGGGGCCTGTGAGGCAGAATTGCCAATATATTGTTTTGAAACTGGAGATGGCGGCGGGCAAGAATATGTTCGAAAAGATGGTTTGATAGTTTTTATTTCGTCTGCCACGGGTACTGGCAACTTAAGTGAGTGGGCACAGGCAAACGGAAAAGAAAATATCGCTGCCGGCGATGAAATATGTAACACTCTGGCTAAGGCCAACGATTTAGAAGGTAATTTTGTAGCTTGGCTTTCTTATCCCAATGCAAAAGATAGAATCGCCTCTGATGGTCCATGGGTAAGTCTTGATGGAATTATGATAGCAAAAAACAAAGCGGAATTAATCAGCGGGAAACTTTCCGCACCAATTTCAATGATGGAGGATGGAAATTATATCGAAGACAACTTTTACGTAATGACCAATACGAATGAATATGGCATGGGGGTAGGGGATTCCAAGGAGTGTACACCTGACCCCGATGGTGATGGGGACTCTTATCACTGCAACCATTGGTCATCTAAGGATCCAAAATACAAAATAGTCATGGCCAACCCAACATTAGATGGATACGCTTGGACATATAACCGTGATCACGGTGAAACAGACTGCAGTAGTAAGTATCATATATACTGTTTTCAAAGCGAACTAGGTGACCCAACTATCCCCAAGTATTACTGTGACTGAACAAGCTTGTTCAACTAGAATGAGTGCAAAGATGGAACTTTTGAATATTTTTGTAACGTAGATTTAGCTAGAGATGTTCTTGTATGTCAAAATCATGACGATCCCTGACTGGCAATACCGATAGATTAAGTTATATTGACACTATTAGTAAAAAGCGCTACTTATGCGACGTGGCGTAATTAATATAACCGAGCAGGCTTCATAAAAAACGGAGGTGATTATGGTAACATTGTCGGCTGCGACGTGTAGTGCGGAATACGAAGGAACGATTGCCTTGGTTGCGGTTACACAAAACGGAGTGTCTTTTAATGTACGAGATGATGGTTTGCACACTTTTACTGTTGGAAAAGATGGCAATTTAGTCGGTTATTGTTTTAACGGCTGTTCTAGCAACCAATATTTGCCAGAATCAATTCCTCCTAAGGCGGTATCATTGTATGAAAGAATTAAACCTAGTATTCCTTCTGTTGATTCAATTCGCCAGTGTGCGCTTTCAGGTCTTTATAGACATTGGGAATCTGTGTTAAATAGTAATGTCTCGGTTTACGCTAGGGTTGTTGATGTAATTGGAAGAGAGGAACAGGGATTTCAAGCAATGCATAGAGGAAATTTTGTTCAGGCGACTCCTGCGTCCCTAACATTTTTAGCCGGACGTGATAACTGGCGGTTCGCAGATCGTGGGTTTCCCACAGTTTCAGTTTTGGCAGAAGGAGATTCGTTTGTTGTGGCATTCTACAATTTATTGCGAAGCATTCCGTAAATGTTTGAGTCTCTGCCCCGGCGATTTTAGATTTCAAAGTTCATCCTGTATTCTAGGGCAAAACAGCACAGCTAGATGCGGTTCGCAGAACGGTTGCATTTCTTAGGCGCCTCCTCAAATTTTTCGGAAATGTGTTCGGTATCGTGGTGGAGCGGTATCGAGGATGTCTTCCAATGTAATTCTTTGTTTATCATCCATAACCAGATATCTTGTTTCCCCTAAAGGTGTTCTGCACTCATATAGCGTAACCGCCCTGTGAAGCGCATCTGGCGGGCACCTTGCACAACATGATAAGAAGCCTCCACAATATTTCACAGGGAGGCGATTATGGGGAAGTGGCCAAAGAGGACGGTTGAGGAATGGTCGGCAATATTTGATGCGCAGGCGGGATCGGGGAGATCGGCTTCGAAATATTGCAGAGAACATGAGATCAGTTACAAGCAGTTTCTCTATTGCCGGAGAAAGGTCAGAAATGGTCACAAAGCACAGTCGCTTACGATAGCGGAGGCCGGATCTCGGTCCGTGCTTCGGCGAGAAGGATTTGTCCCTGTCGCGGTAAAACAAGGTCCCGCCATGAAACTCAAGTTTCCCCGCGGTCTAGTCGTCGAGAGCGACGGAATGCTCTCTGCCTCATGGGTAGTCGAAGCAGCGGAGCGCTGGCTGCGGATGGGAGGGTGAGCGATGCTGCGGCCTGAGTTATTTGTGGGGATCTACCTTTATCGAGATCATGTCGATTTCAGGAAATCGATCGACGGTCTCTCCGTGATCGTCGAGCAGGAGCTGGGTCTGAATTTATTTGGTCGACATTTGTTTTTGTTTTGCGATCGCAGAAAGAGGAAGCTGAAGGTTCTTTACTGGGACGACACAGGATTTGCGCTGTGGTATAAGCGGCTGGAAAAGGATCGTTTTATCTGGCCAAGAAATCATGCAGAAGAAGTGGTAACGATAGACGCGCAGCAACTCGAGTGGCTCTTGACTGGATACGATATCTGGCGGATGAAGCCGCACGAAAAAGTGAATTATTCGCGAGTATATTAGAGACAAGATCATCTTGATATGCTAGACGTATTTGCGATGACAATACCCGCAAACAAGCTACCAGATGATGTTTCCCAGCTCAAAGAGCTCATCACCGAGCAGTTTTTAAGAAGCCGACAATTCGAAGAAACCGTCAACAAATATGAAGCGGAAATCTCACGCAGTCGGGAAGATCTTTCGCGCAAGAACGAAGAACTCGCCCGTGCCAAGGCCTATGCCGAACGCCTCGAAGAGATGGTGAAACTCCTCAAGCATCGACATTTTGGAAAGAAGAGCGAAAAGGTGAAGAATGACGAGAGCCAGCTTTCACTCGGGATCTTCAACGAAGCGGAGATAGAGGAAGAGAAGAGCCTTATGCAGGAGTCGTCGTCGGTGGAAGTGAAGGGCTACAGGCGCCGCGGCAAACCAAAGCGAGTGAAGCTCCCCGACAATCTTCCGCGCGAAGATGTCATCATCGATCTCAAGGACGAAGAGAAGATGTGTCCCGAAGGCCACGAGCTGAAACTCATCGGCGAAGATGTGAGTGAGCAACTGGATGTGATACCTGCGCAAGTTAAAGTCATCCGGACGATCCGCAAGAAATACGCGTGTCCGGTTTGCGGAGATTGTGTAAAGCGCGCGCCGGTTCCAAAGACGGCCATACCGAAGAGCATCGCGACACCCGGTCTTCTGGCCTACATCGCGACCGGCAAATACGGTGACGGTCTGCCGCTTTACCGTCAGGAGCACATGTGGCATCGGCTTGGGGTGGAGATACCGCGGGTCACGATGGCAACCTGGATGATCAAGGTGGGAAATCTCTTAATGCCTCTGATCAATCTGCTGGAGGATGATCTATTGGCATGCGGTTTTGTCCGCGTGGATGAGACACGCGTGCAGGTGTTAAATGAAAACGGAAAATCCGCGGAGAGCTTGTCTTATATGTGGGTACGCGGGCGGGAATATCCCGGAGCGCCGCCCATAGTAATTTTCGAATACGATCCGACGCGAAGTGGGGAGGTGGCTAAGCGTCTGTTTGCAGGTTATCAAGGCTATCTTCAGGCTGACGGATATGCTGGATATGACGGGATTTGCAGCCGTAAAGGAATCATCCGGTGCGGTTGTATGGCACATTGTCGGCGGAAATTCTTCGAGGCGACGAAGGCGTCGAAAAAAGGTTTTGGGCTTGCCGGTGAGGCGATCGAGATAATACGCAGGCTCTATGATGTCGAAAGGACGACCAAGGACAAGGAGATAGCTGAGAGGCATCTGATTCGTCAGGCAGAATCTAAACCCATCTTAGACGAGTTTCGAAAATGGCTGGACGATAATTTGGCTAAGGTCCCGCCCGGGTCGCAGCTTGGAAAAGCCATCTCTTATGCGCACAATGAGTGGACCTATCTGACGAGATATCTAGACGACGGGCGGCTTTCGATCGACAATAATTTTGTGGAGAACGCGATCCGGCCGTTTGTGATCGGCAGAAAAAACTGGCTCTTCTCCGACAGCGTTGCGGGAGCTGTGGCCTCGGCCGCGATCTACAGCATAATGATAAGCGCTAAACTTAACGGCCACAACGAGTATGCGTATTTCCGTTATATTCTCGAAAAACTGCCCTACGCAGAAAAAATCGAGGATTTCGAAGCTCTCCTGCCGCACAAGTTGCGACCACAGGATATCACGCCCGCACCCGCCTGAGGGATGCGCTTCGCAGGGCGGTTACCATATAGCCATAACAGGCGGCCGGATTCCCTGATATAACTTTCTGCAGAAGACCTTTTTGTCGCGGAATACGTGGGGCGTAGCACCATATTTTCAGCAGGATTATCGCTGGTTAATACTATGGGCACTGAATGTAATTCGCCAAAAAATAATGAGGTTCTTTTAGGGGTGCTAAAATCGATGGGTGCAGGTTCATTTGCAGGCTTGGGGGTTTTAGGTCTGGGTTTGCGAGGCATTTGATAATGAACCCGCCCCGAATTACTAGGATATGCAGCCTCTGTCCTTTCTTTTTTTATTGCGGCTTCTGCTGTCTCGGATGTCAGTAGAGCCACATCCATTCGGGGCAATTTTACAACGGTCGGCTGTTTGCTCATGGTGAAAGGTGCTTCTTCATCGGTTAGCAATGCAACCAATGCAGTCGCTTCATCTACACTGCGTGCAATTTCCGGTTCCGGAGTAAAAAGGGACGGAGTAAATGAGCTAAGTCGTTGAAAAGGCTAAGGTTGAGGTCGAGGTTTATTATATATAATAGAGCCTCAGCCTTAACCTTGACCTTAACCTTTTCTAATTTACTCAGGGACCGGAGGCCTAAAAATGCATCGAAGGCGTGATGCCGACATATTTTGCCGGAAGCTTTGGCATCGTGCTTATCACAGCGATGAGTATTGTTGCGAGGTATGGGATTGACTGGATCACGAGGACTATTATCCAGAGATGCATGTCCAGCGTCATCATTCCTTGCACGTTGGATAGGACATGGGCGCAGAGAAGAAGGGAGGCTGCAAACAGAATTTCCTCACGCGATTCTAGTATAGCTCGGAGCATAGCATGCACGTTAGCTTTTTTAGGAGTTCTGAAAAATGGTTTATTGGAAGTTGCTACGCCCTGAATTACGGCGCAGGCTATCGTATGTGATAGCGCAAGTCCTGCCAGAGCGGCTCCGAATATGCTGAGCCCGGAAGCGTATGCCCTGAACCTGTAGATGTAGATCATTTTTCCTAACTTGAATGAAAAAAGGATAAGTGGAAGGAGAGCAAACTCAACCATGGGTGCATCGATCTTTCTGGGTGCGAGCAGCATCGCGATTGTCCATAATATGGCGGTGCAATTGAAGATCATGTTTGCGGCATCGGCTATCCAGGGCATCCAGCCCGCGATGAAATGGTATTTTTGACCCAATGATAGCGAATTTCCAGATTTCAAAAGAGCTGACGCGTGTTTTTTTAATATTTGTATCGAACCGTATGCCCAACGGAATCGCTGTTTTTTGTAGTCCGTAAAGGTGTCTGGCATAACCCCCTTGCCATAGCACTTCGGGACGTAATGAGCTTCATATCCATGTTCGAAAATCTTTAAGCCTAGTTCCGCATCTTCGGTGATGCACCACTCGGCCCATCCTCCGACTTCGGACAGTGCTGTTTTTCTGATGAGTGTCATTGTGCCATGCTGTATGATCGCATTTCGTTCGTTTCGGGTGATCATTCCGATGAAGAAAAACCCGCGGTATTCCGAGTAGCACATAGCTTTGAATGCGTTTTCTCCGTCATCGCTATAATCCTGAGGCGACTGCATGATGGCGACTTTTTTATCCGTAAATTGCGGCACTAGATCGCGAAGCCAGTTGGGGCTGACCACATAGTCACTGTCGATTACGCCGATGACTTCAACGCGTGGATCGGTTTTACGAAGGGCATAGTTGAGTGCTCCGGCTTTGAAGCCTCCCAGAGTATCTTCATGATAGAATCTGAAACGGTCGCCGAGTTCTTTGCAGTAGTCGCGCACCGGCTGCCATATGGCAGAATCCTTCGTGTTGTTGTCCATAACGATAACTTCAAAATTGGGATAATTTAACCTAGCCAAGGCATCAAGTGTTCCCTTCATCATCTCCACGGGCTCGTTGTATGCGGGCACGTGAATGGAAACCATGGGAAATTGGTCATCTGGCATGTCGATCCGCTTAAGCAAGCGCTTTTGCTCATTCATCCACAAAAGTTCCGCCCATTCATGTGCCTCCGACAGGATTATTACTACCACTCCGATCATTCCGGTGAACATGAGTATGCCGACGAGTATGGAACCCAAGGTAAGATATTGCAGCGTATAGTTGTATACGTTCCACACTACGACAGTAGTTGCGGCGTAGACTATTATCGCCAGAAAGCTCTTGCCCCTTTTCTTGAGAGTCCTGCTGTCGATGAGTACTATGCTGAGTACTATGATGCCTATTATTACGGAGGTGGCTGCAAGTATGTGCCAGTTGGGTATGGAGACTATCGGTTCCTTGAAAGCAAATTTCGGTTCGCGATATACATCGTAGACGCCCCAGTATGCCCCGACCGCCCCCTCGGTGTTTTTTTTCCAGGGCTGATCGAAGGCTTCCATGATGTAATATATGTAGCCTTCGTCTTTGGCACGTTTCAAAAATCGGCGAAGGAACGTTGCCTCGTTGGAGAGGGATGCTACCGAAGCCTCTCTGGTCCTTCCTTCGCTGGGCCATCCGACTTCGGCTATGACTATCGGTTTTTCAGGAAATCGGGATTTAAGTTCATCCATTCGGTTTGCGATGTAGTCGATGGCAACATCGACGTGAACGCCTTCCCAATACGGCAGCATGTGAACACCAAGGTAGTCGACATGATCGGCGAGCTCGGGGTGCTTGAGCCAGACGTGCCATGGTTCGGCCGTGCTTACGGGTTTTTTTGTCTGGGATCTCACCCTGTCCAGATATGAGATCATCTCTTCTATGGTTACGTTGCCTCTTAATATTGCCTCGTTGCCTACCACAAGTCTCACGACATTTTTGTTGGCTTCTGCGGCTTGTACCAGTTCATCAATTTCCAATTCGTTGTTGTCGCGTCTGGAGTCTATCCATGCGCCAAGCGTAACATTGAGGCCGTACTTTTTTGCAAGCTTTGGAACGTTTTTATGCAGAGGATCCATCGCGTATGTTCTTACGGCGTGGGCCATTGAGGAAAGTTTTTTGAGATCGCTTTCTATTTCTAGGTCTGTTGGAAGCTCGCCCTCGAAAGGATTATCGTCCGCCCTCATAGGTGCGTATGAAAACCCTTGAACATTATCCGGCCATGGGGGTTCCATTTCGGGGCGGTTTATATAGGCCCAGAAACTTATGTTTAAAATGGCTATGGAAATTCCTACAAGCAGGTTGGCTTTATTGAAGATTTTTTTTTTTAGCATAGCGTGGCTTTTAACACTCCAATTATTCCATTCGATGGTTCGGTATATAGCAGATATCGCAAGGGTCGCAAAGACGATTGTTTGATCAAGTTTCCGGTCCCTATAACTCCCGACGTTCCTCGAACGCTCTCGACAACGTAGATGCATCTATGTATTCGAGATCTCCCCCGACGGGTATTCCGGATGCGAGCCTGGTAAGCTTTATCCCGATTGGTTTGATTAAGCGCGTGAGGTAGAGAGCCGTTGATTCGCCCTCCACATTTGGGTTGGTGGCAAGTATTACTTCTCGTGCATCTCCGTGCTCGAGCCTTCGCAAAAGTTCGATGATCTTGATGTCATCCGGGCCTATGCCGTCAAGCGGCGACAATGCTCCGTGAAGGACATGATATGATCCCCGGTATGAATGTGTGCGTTCTACGGCAAGCATATCAGATGGGTCCTCAACGACGCAGATCACGGAAGCGTCTCTTGCATGATCTCGACAAATCGGACAGGGGTCGGTTTCGGTAAGATTCATACAAACAGAGCAAAGCCTGACCCGGTCTTTAACTTCGGCTATGGCCTTTGAAAGCGACGCCGAGTATTCCGGCGGCTGTCTTAAAATGAAAAACGCGAGCCGCGTCGCCGTGCGTTCACCTATGCCGGGAAGTTTTGCAAGTTCATGCACTAGTTGATCTATGGGAAGCATGGCAGGTTATTGTCCGAACATATTCTGCAGACCGCCAAGCCCGCCCATCATTCCAGAAAGGGCGCTTTGGGTGGCGGCGGCGGATTTTTTAAACCCCTCATTGACTGCGGCGACGACTAAATCTTCCAGCATCTGCACTTCATCGACGGTGACTATGGAAGGATCTATTTTAAGCTCTAAAAGCTCGTGTTTGCCGTTTACCTTGGCTGTTACCATGCCGCCGCCTGAGGATGCCTCGAAGGTGAGCTTTTCAAGTTCTTCCTGCTTCTTTGTAATTTCAGCCTGAAGCTGCTGCGCCTGTTTTATCATGTTTTTCATGTCAAATTTCATATTCCAAAACCCTTTCCGAGCAAAAAACATCGCTCAAAATCATATATTGCCATCATCAACTTTAACATCGAAAAGCCTCGCATTTAATATGTCCGCGGCTTTTTGAACCATATCGTTACCAAGAGCCTCGCGCAGAAGTTCTTTTTTCTTGATCGCGTCTGCTCCCGACTGCGGGGCATTCGCTGTTTTTCCAACGGCAAACCTCGTTTTGGCATTGAAAAATTCCGAAAGATGATTTTCAGCCTGCGCCTTTCTTTCATCTTCCGATAGCATGTCCGCGTAGAGTGGGTTGTTAAACGAAACCTTCACCACGCCAGCTTCCATCCCCACCAAAACCCCGTGCTGAAGTATTGAAGCAAGCCTTGGATCCTTCACCACGATAGACCGCATGAAATCCTGCCACCGGTTTTCCTGCTGGTGTTCCACGGCGGTCTTGGCAGGCTCGAAGCTAAGCGGCTTTGACGGTGACTCTTTGCTCAAGGTCTCCGTAGATACTTCGGTCATCTCACGCTTTTTAATTTCTGTAACCTCTCGTCTAATCTCATTTTTTGCAGTTCCTGAAAAATCGCGTCCGGCGAGGCTGTCTATTCTCGCAATGACTTCGTCTATTCCCTTCACATCTCCAACCCGGCAAAGCCTTATGAGGCCGACCTCGATTAGCATCTTGGGAAACGAGGAGCGTGATATAGATTCGCCTGCCAAATACCACACCGAAAACATCCGATGAAGGGTGGCAGCGTTGGTGCGACCGGCAAGTTTTTGCACGAGAAGAATTTCGTCCGGCGGCAGGTCTATGGTGCCGCGCACGTTGCCACATTCTGCAAAGACGAGCATATGCCTTATAAGTTCCAAAATTTCCATGGTGAAGCGGACAAGATCGGTGCCGGTATCGAAGGCGTCATCTAAAAGTTTCAACGCCTCTCGGGCGTCTCTTGATAAAATGGCTTCGATAAGGTCAAAAAGCTTCGTGCGATCCATCGTGCCTAGCATGTCCTTGACGGATGCAGTGTTTACGTCCTGACCGCCGAAGGCTATGGCCTGATCGAAGAGAGATTCGGCATCGCGCAGCGAACCTGTGGCCTCGTGGGCGATTATGCGAAGCGATTCTTCATCTATCTTTACATTTTCGCTTTTGGCTATTTCATGAAGCGTCTTTGCTATCATTGAAACCGGTATGCGCCTAAAATCGTAACGCTGACATCTAGAAAGAATGGTCGCCGGAATTTTTTGAGCCTCGGTCGTGGCAAAGATAAAGATGACATGTGCCGGAGGTTCCTCGAGCGTTTTTAAAAGTGCGTTGAATGCATTCGTGGAAAGCATGTGAACTTCATCGATAATGTAGATTTTATATTTGGCCGATGAAGGCATGTATTTTATGCGTTCTCTTATCTCGCGAACGTCTTCTACGCCCGTATTTGAGGCTCCGTCTATTTCTTGAATATCAAGCGATGAACCGTTTGTGATCTCGACACATGCCGGGCATTTCCCACACGGCTCGCTGTCCTTGAGATCCTGACAATTAAGCGCTTTTGCGAGAATTCTGGCGACCGTTGTTTTGCCTATGCCGCGAGCGCCCGTGAACAAATAGGCGTGATGGAGCCTTTTCGAGGCGATGGCATTTTTAAGCGTTCTGGTGACATGTTCCTGACCTATAACTTCGTCAAAGCGTTGAGGACGATATTTTCTGGCGAGAACTTGATAAGACATAATATTTGCCATCTTTCAAAGTCCGAGATCGTATTTTGACCCGGATGGTTAAACATCAAAAATACAAGGGCGATCAGGCCTTTCCACGGCGCATCCGAGATCGGGTACCGTTGCTCCCTTCCGGGCCTGGCGGGGTTCGCCTCCTCAAAAATCGCATGGGACCCGATCGCCCTTTTTTTCAAAATTAAAAAAATCGCCATCTTTTCTTCACGTCAAATGCCGATTCTGCACAACGGATGGGCACTCTAAACAGATTTGTTCCTAAAGGGCAAGCTGCTTTGACTTTTTAGGTTTTTTCGTATTAAACCTGCAAACCTAGATTCTGTGGCATCCCTCGCGAAGACGGAGATCCATAACTTATTGAAATAACTGGATTCCCGCTTTCGCGGGACTGACAATCGTTTGCTGATGGGTTTTTAGAGATCCCCTTTAAATTTACAACTTTTTTCAGTTCCATCGATAATAATGACATCTAGTGAAATCTAAAGTAGCGAGATCGTTAATTCATGCGCAATTTACTAAAAGAAAAATTTAAAATCGGTGGGCTTATACTCAAAAACCGTCTTATCGCCGCACCGATGGCAGGGCTTTCCTCGTTGCCTTATCGAATTCTTGCAATGGAAAACGGTTGTGCGCTCACAATATCCGAGATGGTCTCCGCCGAGGGCGCGATACGCGGAGGTGAAAAGACCAGTCGTTATTTCAAAAACGACCGGTCCGTGCGTCCTTTTGGAGTGCAGCTCTTCGGTACAAATCCCGATTCATTCATCCGCGCGATAGAGGAAATGAAAGATCTGCCCGTGGATCTCATCGACATAAATTCGGGATGTCCCGTGCACAAAGTATGTAAAAAGGGCTCGGGAGCAGCCCTGATGAAGACGCCTCAGCTTATCGAAAAAATAGTTCGTGCGTGCAAAAATGCAAGCGCGCTGCCGGTTACCTTGAAAATAAGAGCGGGGTGGGACAAAGATTCCATAAACTGTGTTGAGGTTGCAAAGATGGCCGAGGCTGCCGGCGCCGACGCGATAACGATTCATGGCAGGACCCAGAAACAACTATTTGGCGGCAGGGCCTGCCTTGAATGGATAGGGCTTGTAAAAAAAGCCGTATCCATTCCGGTGATAGGAAACGGCGATATCAAGACCAGGGCTCTGGCCTTGACGATGATAGAAGAAACCGGCTGTGATGCGGTGATGATAGGAAGGGCGGCCGTTGGGAATCCGTGGATATTCAAAAAAATTCTGGATGAAAATTATGACGGGCCCTCGGATAGGGAAAAGGGACTGACGGCGATAAGGCACCTTGAAATGATCGCCGCCATGATGGGTGAAAAAAGAGCGGTTTCGAATATGAAGGCAGTGCTGCCGTGGTACACCAAAGGAATGTGCGGAGTCCGGCAGTTTATGCGTATTGCGATGTGTGAAAATGACCCTGTGAAATTTAAGAATGCAATCGCCTCATTTTTCGGTATAAGCGACCCATGTGCGCCAAACACGCCTTCATGAAAATCCCAAGACCTCTTGTGCTGGCCACGGCATCGGAGGCAAGGCGAAAATTGGTCTCAGATCTAGGTCTTGAGTTCTCTACGACAGCTGTGGATATCGACGAAACTTGTATAGTTGGAGAGCATGTTCGCGATTATGTCAAAAGACTTGCTATCCAGAAATCCGCAGCCGTATTGACGGCACCCGAAAAGGCAGTGATCATAACGGTGGATACTGCCATAGGGTTGGGTAGCGAAATTATAGGAAAGCCAACCAACGAGGACGATGCGAAACGCATCCTGAAACTTCTTTCTGGAAAACTGCACGACGTAGTCAGCGCGATATGCGTAAGAGATAATGAGCTTGGCACAGAACGTACAGAAACGACCTTGACCGAGGTTGAGTTTTCAAATCTTTCCGATGAAATGGTCGATTGGTATTTGGCGACAGACGAATGGAGAGGTCGCGCCGGCGCCTACGCGATACAGGGCAAAGGTATAACCCTCGTAAAGGATATAAACGGCTGTCTCACAAACGTCATAGGAATATCCATCCCCACCCTAATCGAGCTTCTTATGGATAGTTTCGAACGATCTTATTTAACGGTCTCATAATAGCGTGGACAGATGACCTAGGATTATAAGCCGAGACAAGGAAGATGAGCGACAAATGCGATTTGCGACCGAAAGCAAAAGACCGTAGCAGTGAAGCCGCTGATGATTCATTTAAAATCCTCCCTTTTGTGATTTTAATTTCAAAGCCTCTCAAATATTCGGGAGGCTTTGCATTGTGGGTGACTGAGGTTTCCACCGACTGCCAACTCGCTATAGGGGTACCACGCTGATTCCCGGCCAGTCGCCACAAAGGTGCAACACCCGTGTTCAATGTCCGCTAAGGCATAAAAAAACTAGAAAGGGTTGATGTTTCTTGCCTCAAGGCCGATGTGCTGTAATTTTGCATCGCCCGGCTTGGATCGACCCGCCAGTTGCCACATTGGCCGACAAGTTAGCCACTCTTGCAAAATAACAGTACGGAACCTTGAAGAACATTTGGATGGGCTGGAAAGGCTACGCCGAACACCTTGCCAATGTGGTGCTGGCGGGTCCCGATCCTTGGGCGCGCAAAATTACAGCACATCGGCCTTGAAACCATTAGGATTGCTTCATCAATCGACTTAAGGCACGTGTTTGAAAAAGTAAGATTCAAGATGACGATGAAGATTAAGATCTCATAATAGTGTGGACAGATGATAAGTGCATCATTCCCACGGATCGGGGTGCGCCATGACGTGGGCATTGGGTATCTTTTGTTTGATTTCGGAAATTATTTTTTCGGTCAGGTCGTGCGCATCCCTAAACGACAGGGAACTTTTAACCTCCAAATGAAACTCGATGTGTTTCTCGCTTCCAACCTGCCTTGTGCGAAGGTTGTGATATCCAAACACCATATTTTTGTGGGCCTTTATGCAGGCATCGATCTCGTCTAGCATGTCTTTTGGGATCGTTTTATCCATAAGCTGAGATATCGCGTCAGCTCCTATCCTCACGGCGGAAACCACGATGTAGAGCGATATGAGTATCGAAATCACGGGATCGGCGTTTTTGACGCGCCACCAATTTTCAAGCCCAAGCGCCACAAGTACCCCGGCATTGGTCCAGACATCTGCGCTGAAATTTAGGGCGCTGGCTGAAAGAGCCGTAGATTGCATCTTCCGGCCTGCCTTTTTTAGCATCACGGAAAGCGCTATGCTTGCAACCATCGATATGAACATAACGTAAAATCCGGTTGCCTCGGCCTGTAGATGATAGCCGGAAAAAATTCTGAAAAATGCCTTATAGACAAGAAAAGCTGCCGAAATCCCTACAAAAACCGCCTGAACGAGACCGGCTATGGCTTCTGCCTTGCCGTGCCCATACTGATGCTTATCATCGGCAGGCTTTTCGGAGGCCTTGATCGCCGCAAAATTTATAGCTTGGGATACTGTGTCCATAAGTGAATCGAGCGCGCTGGCAATAAGGCTGATGGACATGGTAAGGATCGCCGCTGCGATTTTTAAAATCATCAACATAAACGGAACAATTATCGCTGCGATGGCGGTTTTGAGCTTCGGAGTCACGGGACGCATTATCCATTTGGGAATGAGGAAATGCAAGAAACGGTTATCCCCCTTTAAAAAACAATTCAAGCCCGAAACTTTTTATGCTATGCCCTCAAAAAATCCTGAAAATATTTGTGGCAAGGTTTTTCAAGGGGCGGATCGAGGAGCAATTCCAGTTTGACATAGGCTTCCTATAAGGTATGAAAAGCCGCCGGTTGTGACGGGCCATCCTAGAGGGGGATTTTATGATCGAAATTCGGTTCCACGGTCGCGGCGGACAAGGTGCTGTGATAGGCGGTAAAATTCTCGCCACGGCAATATTCTCGGAAGGCAAATTCGTTCAGGCGTTTCCGACTTTTGGAGTTGAAAGACGCGGTGCTCCGGTGGCGGCTTTTGTTCGCGCCGACGATGCGCGCATAGATCTGCGCAGTCAGATATACAACCCCGATCATTTAATAGTTTTAGACTCCACGCTCTTGAAAAACCCCGCGACATTTAGCGGCTTTAAAAAAGACGGCTGGGTTCTCATCAACACCCGCATGAACGTGGAACAGCTTGAAAATATCAAGATGTTAGAAGGTCTCAAAATAGCGGCTGTGGATGCAAGCAAGATAGCGGTAAGAAACAAGCTGGGCTCTCCGTCAAGTCCCATCGTCAACACTGCAATACTCGGTGCGTTCTCCCGCATCACCGGAATATGCTCGATCGATTCGATACTAAAGGCCATTAAAAAGGGAGTTCCCATCAAACCCGATGCAAACGTAGCGGCGGCTGGTGAGGCGTTTAACGAAGTGAGATTTAGCGAAAAAACAGATGCCGCCAAAACTCAGGAGACAAGCTAAATGAACCAGAATCAGCAAAGGCCGGTCCCGCTGACATTCGCAAGTGAAAAGGATATGCCGTATGCGGATGTGGCTCTTGCCACGATGGAGTGGAACCAAACCGGCACCTGGCGCTATCTGCGTCCGGGCTATGTAGAAAGAATACCGCCGTGTCAGGGCTCGTGCCCCACCTCTAACGACATAGAAAAATGGATCCGACTTTTCGAAAAAGGCGATTTCGAAGGCGCTTGGGATGCGGCTACGCTTGAAAATCCATTTCCTGCAATTATGGGAAGGGTGTGTTTTCATCCCTGCATGGATGGTTGCAACAGATGCGAAATGGGAGGTGCGGTCAATATAAACCTTCTGGAAAGAACGCTGGGCGATGCCGCCGGAAGCGAGCTTCCCGTTGCCAAACCATTTTTCAAGTCCACCGGGAAAAAAATTGCCGTAATAGGTTCAGGACCGTCAGGACTTGCCTGTGCGTATCACCTTACCAGGCTCGGTCATGAGGTGACGATT
>Ga0351854_1019_pt1 | contig 36600 bp, 24 predicted proteins | sample BONcelHFGM3001C9_FD_206793 | JGI IMG/M metagenome (GOLD analysis project Ga0351854, IMG submission 206793) | Enriched cells from coal bed in the Powder River Basin, Montana, United States - BONCAT cells FGM rep2 HSBNCT.FGM.300.1.C9 ...
GCTTCAACGGGGGGATCCACTACTTCCGCACCTAGTGGAGTCAATGCAGGAACTTATACCGCTTATGCCGCCTCAAGAAATTTAACAACTGATTGTGAAAGTGCAACCCGAACACAGGTTACTGTAACGATAAACCCAAAACCATCTATTATTGCACCTACGCCCGACACAAAAAGTATTTGTTCCGGTGAAAATACAGATATCGCTTTAACTGCCGATGTTCCCAGTACTTTTACCTGGACTATCGGAACCATTACAGGTACAGTTATCGGGGCAACTGCCAGTTCTGGGTCTACTATCAGCCAGGTTTTAACAAGTTCGGGAGAAGGAGGTACCGTTCAATACCTGGTAACACCGACGGCAACCAGTGGAGGTTGCGCTGGTGATCCTTATACAATTACGGTAACAGTTCAAACTCCACCAACTGTCGTCAATCAGCCTGATGCAATAGTCTTCATTTGTGCACGGTCAAATGCAACCCTTTATTCCTCCAGTATTTCACTGCCGGCAGCAACCATTCAATGGGAAGTAAGTGCCGATGGAAGCACAAACTGGATTTCTGTGCCTGAAGGTACAATTACTTCCGGATTATTAGATGGTTTTGTCATCAATGGTTCAACTGCAAATCTGTTGGAATTATCTGTTCCAAATATTAATAATAAAGATTTTTACTTTAGGGCTAAGTTTGTAAATTCATGTGGAACAACCTATTCCAGTCAATCCTTGTTTCAGGTTAGTAAAGGCCCATTTATCAATACAGATATTACCCAAGATGTTGTTTGTGCGGGTGGTTATGTTACAATCACTGCTAAAATTACCGGAGCCGGTTCGGGGAATAATCCAGAAAACAAGAATAAGGCCGACCTTCAGTTTTATAATGGAACTTCCTGGGAAAATGTTCCTGGAAGCCATCAGGAATCTGACAATAGCGGCATGATTGATTATAGTTTCACCGTTTGGACCGGAGATTACCCTCCAAATCCAGAATTCCGGATTTATGTTACCGGTAAATGTGGAACCGTAAATACCACTATAAAAATTCTTTATATTCAGTCCACTGTTACAACATTTAATTCGTGCATTGGTGATGCGCCTGTGAATTTTCTGTTAGATGGAACAATTACAAGCGATGCATTAAGCGCAGGAGAAGGATGGTCTGTTACGGGTGGCGGAACCATTGATGCTGTTACAGGTCTTTTTACTCCCACAACACCGGGTTGCTACACTTCAACTTATGTGAAAGGAGGTTGTATTGACACCAAACCATTTGTAGTATTCCCGGCAGCGCCGATACCAACTTTTTCCAGTGGATGTGGTACCAAGCTAATAATGTCGGCTCCAACACCCATTTCCGGGTTTACGGAAGAATATGCTGTTCAGTCCCCTTCCGGTACTTTGAGTGCCTACGGCAACCTTGCGGCTGCAAATTCTTTGTTTACCAACACTCCAGGCTGCTGGACCATTAAGAGCAGGTACAAGACCAGTTCAGATTGCACTTCTGGTTTTGTTACGATACCGGCTGGCACCTTAAGTCCCTGTGTCGAGAGTAGTATCAACGCTTTCGTTTTTCCGGCAAAACCTGTTTTAACTGCGCCATCTAATACCTGTGCTTCCGCTTTTGCACTTCCATCGGTAGCAACCATTAGTGGGTTTACAATAGAATGGAGCATCGACGGCAGCGCTTTCACTGCTGCACCAACAATCCCAACAACGCCCGGATGCCATACGCTTAAAGCCAGATATGTTGTGGAAACAACTTGTGGTACCGTTCTGGCTGGAACTTCCGGAGGAGAAGCCTGCGAAAGCGATCCGGTCAGTGTGGTAATTTTCCCGCCTGCACCTCCTGCACCCGAAGTATCTGCCGGATGCGGACTGTTTACCGTTACCCCGCCACCTACTATCGCAGGGTTCGATATTGAATACCGATTTGATGGTGGAGCATGGGGAGCGAATTCGCCACCAACGGCTGAAAATTGTACTGGCTACAGCATTCAGACACGTTATGTACTGGCTGCAACCTGTGGCAATACCCTCGCCGGAACAGCCAGTACCGATCCGGCCTGTAGCCAATCTCCTGCTACTATCCGGAAAATTGACACTTCTCCTCCGGTACTTTCCTGTATAAGCTCACCTGCCCCGGTTTGTGTAAATACTGGCGCTACCTATGTACACTCCGGAACAACCTGGGATGCAACTGTTACCGATCTTTGCCCCATTACTTCCATCACCGCTGCACTGACCGGCGCAACCACAACTTCCGGGCTGACCACCATCAACGGCGCTGTTTTTAACATTGGTACCACCACTGTTATCTGGACTGCTTCTGACGGCTGCAATACTTCAACCTGCACATTTACGGTTACGGTAAATCCGAAGCCTGTTATAAACCCATTGGCAACAACCATTTGCAGTGGAGGCAGTTTTGCGGTTACTCCGGTTGATGTAACGGATGGAGTGGTACCTGCCGGAACTACCTATTCCTGGGCAGCTCCGGTTGTTGCAGGTATTACCGGAACAGCGTCAGGAACCAATGAAGCAAACATCAGCGGCACTTTAACCAATACTACCACTGCACCAATCGATGTAGTTTACACCGTTACGCCCATCTCTGGAAACTGTACGGGATCATCTTTTACAGTAACTGTTACTGTAAATCCTTTGCCGGTGTGTGCAATCACCGGAGCAGATGGCCCTTTATGCCCGCAAACAACAGAAAATACCTACACTGGGCCAGCAGGAATGAGCTCCTATTCATGGAGCATTACCGGAAATGGTTCCATTATTGGAAGTACTACCGGTTCATCGGTTTCCGTAACTACATTTTCAGATTGCAATGCTTCATTCGATTTATCACTTGCAATTACCGATGGCAATGGTTGTAGTTCTACTTGTGTGAAGTCAATCAATGTACTTGATAATACCAAGCCTTCCATCACTACCCAGCCACAAAACGGCTCTTCCTATTGCGTTTCAGTTGATCCAATGCTGGATGCAGGTTTTCTGGCATGGCTGGCAAACCTTGGTGGAGCTACTGCCACTGATGTTTGTGACAATAACCTTGATTGGACTGATAACAGCGCGACCCAAAGCTGGGTGATTGACCTTGTCAACCATACCAAAACAATTACAGTTACTTTTACTGCAAGGGACGATTGTAGCAACTTTATTGAAACTGCAACTGCAACTTATACTTTAAATGACGATCTGCCTCCCACAATACTTTGTCCTGAAAGCTCGAATGTTGCAGAGCCTGACCTGTTCGAAGATTTTGTTTCGGGAAACGGTTGTACCTGGATTCCAACTACTGTTCCTAACCCAACATTTAGTGACATTTGTGGAATATTAAAAGTGACCTATGTTCTTTCCGGAGCTACCGTTGGCAACAGTCCGCCAACAGGTTTTAATTATGTGAGTACTGCAACATTAAACTTAGGTATCACAACGGTAACCTACACTGTATATGATGCAGCCGGCAACACAGCAACCTGTGCAATCAGGGTTTGGATAAAAAATATCGACCAGCCGCGGTTTACGGTAATCTGTCCGACTGATCCTTCCAAAGATATCGTTGTACAAGCAGAAGCAGATAAATGCGATGCATTGGTTACAGTTCCTGCTCCTGTAATCGACAATTTCTGCGTCGAAGTATTTAGTGTTACCTACCAAATAGATGCTAATTCACCGGTTTCGGTTCCGGTCGTTGTTGGATCTCCAATATCCTCAATCACTCAGCGATTTACTGTTGGGTTACATACTATTTCCTGGGTAATTACAAGCGCCTCAGGTACTTCCTATACATGCCCTCAAACAGTTACGGTGACAGATGATCAGGACCCAACGATTACCTGTCCTGTTAGCTTTTCTGTACCGTCCGACCCAAATCAAACCTATGCGACATTGGTTAATGTTCCTTTACCAACTAACATGGATGATAATTGCGATTATGTGCTGACATGGACATTAACCGGACAGACCATTGATGCCTCAACCAACACAACCGGAGAAAGCTTTGTTCCTTCCCCATACCCGCAACTCAATCTGGGTGACAATATTATTACCTATACCATTGATGATGGACATGGCAATGTTATAACCTGTTCGTTTACAATTAAGGTAGAGGGCATACCTGAAATTAATTGCCCGGCTAATATTTCAGATACAACCGATCCTAATTTATGCACCGCTACTCTCGATCCGGGTGTACCCACATTGAAACCCGGTTCACCACCCACCGATACATGGAAATGGGAAATGACCGGGGCAACGGTCGATCCGGGAGCAACCAACAGTGGTGCTTCGCCAGCTCCTATCGGTGCTTATACTTTTAACCTTGGCGAAACCTATATTACATGGACTGCTTCAAACATATCAGGCTCTGTATCTTGTACCCAAACTATTACAGTAATCGATAACCAGGAACCAACCTTCGACCCTCCCGGGCCATTCGACTTTTGTGTGGAGAACCTTAATTCTGCTGTATACAATGAGGTCGGCAATGTGGATTTGAACCTTGATTACGATCCCGACTATCCGCATCCTTACCCGGCTGGGGGCGATTATTACCTTTTCCGTTCAGGAAGCGAACTACTCAACCTTGATTTCAGTGCGATAAATTACCAAGACAATTGCTGCACCGAAGCCGATGGTTATTCCATTCGCTGGGAAATTGATTTCGATGGCACCGAACCTTCTGTCTCGGGCACTGGGCAACCATCCGGGCAAACAGTTGACATCAAACTTTGGGGCGACGGAGTAACCTTTACTGACAGGGTGCACACCATCACTTACTGGATTACCGATTGCCATGGGAACGAAAGCGATCCGGTTACAACAACCATTACCATTAAACCACGGCCAAACGTCGTTAAAATGAATTAAAATGAAAAAAGAAATATCAAACAAAACTCACCCCAAGCCCATCTGCGATGTGCTTCCCCCTCTCTTTTTAAAAGAGAGGGGGGAAGGCCGCCTGCGGGGTTGGGGGTGAGTTAAAAAAAGAAAGAAATGAAAAAATGAAAATGTCAAATAAAACTCACCCCCAGCCCATCTGCGATGTGCTGCCCCCTCTCTTTTAAAAAGAGAGGGGGGAAGGCCGCCTGCGGACTTCGGGGTGAGTTAAGAAAAGAAAACAAAAACTAAAAAAAATGAGCGACAGACCAACACCAGTAATTAGAGCAAGAGAGCTTCGGCGGAATATGACCGGATCGGAAGACCTTTTATGGGCAAATCTGAGAAACCGTAAATTTCTGAACCTGAAGTTTCTGCGCCAGCACCCGTTTATTTATCAGGTGACGAATAACAGGCCGTATTATTTTATCGCTGATTTTTATTGTGCTGAAAAAAAGTTGGTTATCGAAGTGGATGGTAAGATTCATGACTTTCAGGTAGAGGAAGACCTACACCGCGAAGATATTCTGAGGAGTCTGGACTTACACATACTAAGAATTAAAAATGAAGAAGTGGAGGATATAAGGAAAGTGATGGAAAAGATTAAAAAGTTTATTGATGAAATACAAAACTCACCCCCAGCCCATCTGCGATGTGCTTCCCCCTCTCTTTTTAAAAGAGAGGGGGGAACCCCGCCTGCGGGGTTGGGGGTGAGTTAAAAAACGAAAGAAATGAAAAAATGAAAATGTCAAACAAAACTCACCCCCAGCCCATCTGCGATGTGCTGCCCCCTCTCTTCAAAAAAGAGAGGGGGGAACCCCGCCTGCGGGGTTGGGGGTGAGTTGAAAAATAGAAAAAAAATGAAAATATTAAACAATACTCACCCCCAGCCCATCTGCGATGAGCTGCCCCCTCTCTTTTTAAAAGAGAGGGGGGAACCCCGCCTGCGGGGTTGGGGGTGAGTTAAAATGAATTAATTATTAATCCTTAAATAAATAAAAAATGAAACAGAACTACATTGAAGTACAAGTAAAAAATCAACTCCAACAAAGTATCAAGGATGCTTTTTACGGAAGTAATCAAACAATCTTTAACGAGAAAATAATCAGATCGGCTGTTCCAAGCCACCCCTTCCGCAAGCTGGCGGAGAAGGTAGGAAGCCTTGCGTTCTGCAAGGGACCGCCAGGCCAGGCGCGAAGCCCGGGAGCAGCCAGGGGCCATCCCCCCGCACAAATAGCGGATAAGCCCTCCCAAATGGCGGATAATCCGGAGAACAAAGCTGTCCCACCGGTCGGCGACACTCCAACCATTTTTAAATATCAAATTATTAATACATACCAAATTTCAAATTATTACAAACATTTAAATTTTATTATCATGAAAAAGCAAATTTTATTTCTCGCGATGTTTACGCTGGCGTTAATATTCGCAGCGACGAAGTCCTATGGACAGTATGTTAATTACCTGACTGGGGCACCTACATGTACGCCAGCAGTCCCTCTTACATGTACTTCAAATGCAGATCCACTGCGTCCAATTCCTGGCGCAACATACGATTACACGGTAACAGTAAATCCTGCTGTCGCTACTGGGGGGTATGTTCGTTGGTTTGTTACTACAGATTCAAAAATTATCGAAAGCACAACACTGGGTACACCCGTCCTGACAGCTAGCGATGATATAGGGGATGGTACTGGAACTTACATTTTACTTGCTGAAGCTGCAAAATATGATCTTACCACAAACTTATCTCCAACTATTAAAATTTCATGGAAATACTTTGATGGCGCAACACAACAGGTATTATTGGTTGCCTATGTAATGGATAATAATGGCTGTACTAATAATGTTGAAGTATATAGGATAACACCTTCATTCGGATTTACGTTGGATATGGCTGCATTACTTGATGCTGGTACACCTGGTAGTACTGAATGTGTTTCGATGGTTGAAAGTGCAACTTATGATCCTGGAACGCCAGGTAACTTGACCATGAACTATGGTGAAAACTGGGTATATTACTCAGTGAATGCTGCAAACTTTGTTCATTCATGGATGCCTGCATTCACTGTGGTAAGTTATACTGGAACAGGTACAGTACCAGTTGCTGATATTCAATGGGCTTATCCAGCCGATGCACAAGCAAATCTTGCATGGAATGCAGTTACAGTTCCTGTTTTGGCAAAAGATGCATCAGGGGCTGTAGGTACTGATGGTGAATGTATTGTTGTAAGGGCAAGAATAGTACACAATAAAGATCAGGTTTTGGCTGCAACTACCCTCACGTTGGGTGTTGATGGTACCATGCGTAATCCTGCAGGTGCGGGTGATTATACAACTGCTGCTTTGAAAGATATGGATAATCCAACTACTGGCACTACTTGCGTTAATGATATAACTGATCAAAAAACCTATACTATTACTCCAAGGCCAACAATCACAGATGCTATACCTAACACACCAGCTGCAACTGATTTTATTCCTAAAAATTAGTTCGTGGGTTAGTTTTAGCTTTTTCATGAAGCCCACTACTTTTTCCGGTTATCAGCTAGTTGGCTGCTGGCCGGAGAAGGCCCGGGTGAAGCCCCACCCCAACCCTCCCCACAAGGGAGGGAGGAAGAAAGCTTCGAACGAGATTCAAGGTTTAATTAAAGATGGGATTCATGAAATGAAAAGAGGATAAAAGTTCATCCGCCGGTGGCGGATCAGAGCCTCCCCCGACCCCTCTCCGCCAGCTGGCGGAAGGGGAGGAAGAAGGCTTCGAATAATGGAAGTTGGGTTTAAAGAAGAGTTCTTGCAGCCCAAACAATAGTCATCAGTCGTTCTTTGAAAGTCATCTGTCAATGTTCGAAGGCCATCTGTGATATTCTTAACTGTCCCAATTAATCGGGAACGGAGAACATTGCAAGGCTGTCATTGGACATTTAACGAGTTCAAATGGACATATATCAAGTTGAAATGGGCATCCGACGAGTTTAAATGGGCATCTAACGAGTTGAAATGCACATAAATCGAGTTGAATCGGACATCATTTCAGTTAAAAATGACATCATGTCACTTGAAATGGTCATTACGACTCCGAAGGAGTCACACAGTCATTTAACGCTGTCAGGTCTAAAGACACTGACAGGTTTGAAAAAAATGGCGACCTGTCAGCGTGCGAGCTTCGACAAGCTCAGCTAACAAGCACCTGAAAGCGTCAAAAAAAATAAAAAGGAGAAATGCCTATGGATAAAAAAGATCGGAAGCCGCAGGTTCAATAAAACGCAAATCCGTTGAACTGGCCGGGGAAGAGTCTCCGGCCCGCGGTAGATCTGAAGGAAAGAAGAAGAAGAAGGCCTCCCCCGGCCCCTCTCCGCCAGCTGGCGGAAGGGGAGAAAGAAAGCTTCGAATAAGGGGGATTGGATTTAGAAGCGAAAAAGATGAAGCCCCCTTCTAATTCCCCCGCAGGGGGAAAGATGGTTGCTTCGAATAAGGGGGATTGGATTTAGAAGCATTAATTGATCTGTTAAATTTTAAAATTTAGAAAAATGAAAAATGAAATATATGGTTGGAATGACATCCGGGGCGATCCGGGGAAAAATGGAAAAGAATATCCAATAATGAATGATCAATATTCAATATCCAAGAATTCTGAACAGAGCATTCTTGCTCCCTTCCGCCAGCTGGCGGAGAGGGCTGGGGTGGGGCTTATGAATGATCAATATTCAATATCCAAAAATTCTGAACATAGCATTCTTGCTCCCTCCCTTTGGGGGAGGGCTGGGGTGGGGCTCATTAAATAACCAATGATGAATGATTTTCTGCAAATAGTAAAGTTGATTCAAACCACACGCTACCGGGCTTTGAGTGCGGTTAACAGCGAGTTGGTAAATCTTTACTGGCAGGTTGGGCAATACGTTTCAATGCGTTTGGAGAAATCCACCTGGGGCGATGGTATGGTGGCCGAATTGGCAGCGTATATCAAAAAGCATCATCCCGAAATCAAAGGGTTCGACAAAAGGAGCCTTTACCGAATGTGTCTTTTTTATCAGACTTACAGCAAAATGCAATTTGTCGCGCCAGTGGTGCGACAAATACAAGAAGTTGGTAACGAGCTGATAACAATTGTGGCGCCACTGGAACCACAATTACAGGAATCCTCATCAGGATTGAACGGATTAAGCGATATCCGGGAAACCATTTTGGCTCAAATTAGTTGGTCACATCATTTAATTATCATAGGGCGGTGCAAATCTCCTGAAGAAATGGAGTTTTATATCCGGCTCTGCATCAGGGAACATTACAGCAAGCGCGAATTAGATCGTCAGATTAATAGCTCAGCATTCGAACGGGTAATGATAGGCAATGCCAAATTGCCCGAAAGCATCCGAAAATTGCCTCAGGAAATGACCAATGTTTTAAAAGACAGCTATGTATTTGAGTTTCTGAATGACTTTTTTAAAAACAGACCGCTTCGAACCCGAATATTTGGGCAAAACAAATTTTTACCTCGAAGCGCTCGACCGCGATGTGCGCAATGCAAACGAGAATCCGAGCATTGGAGTGTTGCTCTGTAAAGACCGGGACGAAGAAGTGGTGGAATATGCGTTGAGCCGAAGCCTAAGCCCAACGATGGTTGCCCGGTATCTGACACAAATGCCTGATAAGAAATTATTGCAACAAAAATTGCACGAACTGTTTGAAAAAGAAGAAAAAAATAACCTTGACCAATGATTGTGAAGAATAAAAATGGAAACAACAAATTAAACGAATATCCAATAATGAATGAACAATAACCAATTTTCAATGTATTGAGGCAGCATGCAGACTGCCTGGCATTGGAGCGGAACTTTAAACATTGAACATTAAACTTTAAACGGGTATTGAGGCAGCATGCAGACTGCCTGGCATTGGGACGGAACTTTAAACATTGAACATTAAACTTTAAACGGTTTTGAAGAAACTCTTGTACATAGCACGTTATCAGGCATTTGCAGCTCTACTACTCATGCTGTCGGCTTTGGCTCCTGCCATTGCCCAGAACGTTGTGTACCAGGGCGAAACCACCACACTGGCTGTTGATTCAATTTATGGCGATTCCTACAGTTGGGAATTGTACAACGATTCGACGGTGAACTTTGCAACGGTACCGGGAGCATGTCCGACCAGCAATGCCGAATTTGTTGGCGGCGACAATATTGGCCCTTCGGTTCAGGTGGAATGGAAATTACCCGGCACTTATTTCTTTAAAGTAACCGCGTGGGATGTAAGCGGTTGTACCCAGAACATTAAAATTGGAATAATGGAAGTGCTTGAAGCCAAGCCAACCGCGACAATTTCCTCGCCCGATCCGATGCTGATTTGTGCAGGAGAAACGGCCTCGCTTGAAGTGACGCTTACCGGCAAAGCTCCGTGGGATATAACTTATACCGATGGAGCGAATTCATGGACGGAAAAAGGCATCACCGATAGTGTGTACCAGTTAAAGATCAGTCCAAATGTATCGACGGTTTATTGGATAACAGAAGTAAAAAATGCACGTGGAACAAACCTGCAAGATTCGGAATCGGTGCTGGTAGTTGTAAGTCCGAAACCAGAAATTGGCAGGATATATGTTTTTCCTTTACAGGCAGCCGGGGAGGAGTATGTCATCGATCGTGTATGCATCGGAGCTGTGAGGAACTACCGAGTTGAAGGCGAACAAGGTTCGGTTTATACCTGGCTGCTAACCAATTCGTCGGATGTTAAAATTCCACTTCCAAACAGTGCAGGCAAAAATTTCACGGAGACTGGTTCGAATGGAATCGCCAACTACGGAAACGAAATCACCCTGCAATGGAACAACATTGGTTACTTTAAACTGGAGGTAATTCAGACTTCTGTTTTCAATTGCGATACTATTGAGCAAGGATATGTGGAAGTGTTTAACCCGCCAACAGCCATCGCCGGCAATCCTTTGTCAATTTGTTCAGGCATAAAGGTAGATCTTCTCAATGCACAGGTAACAAATCACGACAGTTTGCTCTGGACTACTTCGGGCGATGGATTTTTTGACGATCCACATGCCCTGATCACCAGCTATGCCGGCGGAATCAACGATCTGATCAACGGACGTGTTCATCTGACCATTACTGCCTATGGCAAAGGAAAGGGAACTTCCTGCACACCGGCTTCATCAACCAGGGTGGCAACGTTTAAGGCGAACCCTAAACTGGTTCTGAACGATCCGCCTTCGGTATGCTTTCCGCAAACAATCGATCTTTCAGCGGCTTCCATAACATTGGGCAGCGACCCCGATCTTGTATTCAAATATTTCAGGGATGAATATGGAACATACCCTTTGACCAATTACAAAACCGTTGGAAGCAGCGGGGTTTATTACATTGAAGCCACCGATAGTGCAAGCGAATGCTCGGTGCTCGGTAAGGTAAATGTTGTATTCGATCAGCAGTTTGTCCCTTCATTTGCCTCCATACCCGATTTGTGCGTGAACAGTGAACCTCCAATACTCCAGTCAGCCGATTTTAGAGGTATATCAGGAACCTGGAGTCCGGCAGTTATTTCCACGGCAATGCCCGGTATCACTGACTATACATTTACCCCGAATGCCGGCCAATGCGCGCAAAAAATCACCATTAAGGTTGAAGTTTCCAACGCGATTCAACCACGCTTCAGCTTTAATACCAGCTTTTGCCAGGGTAGCGTGGTTGCATTGCCTACCATGTCGGCCAACGGAATCGCGGGGACATGGTCACCTTCAACGGTTTTTACCGGGTCTGTCGGAAAATTCCCCTATACTTTCACGCCCGATGCGGGAGGTTGCGGAGTACCGGTTGATATTGATATTACCATTACACCGGCGGTTTCGCCAAATTTCAGTTTTAACACCAATGTATGCGTGAACAGCACGCCTCCTGCATTACCATCTGTTTCCAACGAAGGATTTACCGGCACCTGGATTCCGGCAACCATTGACAACAATGTATCAGGATTCTACACGTTTACCCCAAGTTCAGGACAATGTGCAAAAGATGCTACCATTCGCATTTCAATTAATTTAAAGGAAGTTCCGCAATTTGACGCCATTGATCCTCTTTGCTTTAACAGCTTCAAAGAATTGCCTGCTGTATCGAAAAATGGCATTTCAGGAAAATGGTTGCCATCTTCAGTAATAAATACCAGCCAGGCCGGAGATTTTACTTACCGGTTTGTGCCCGATGCAGCTTTTTGTGCCGATGATTATATAATGCCTGTTACAATTTACACCCCGGTAAAAGTGGTCATCAAGGCAGATCCGATTACAGTATTTGGTGGAACTACCAACGCAATCGTAACTGCAAGCGGTGGCTCCGGAACTGGATACACGGGCACAGGTACCTTTGTAAGTACTTCAGGAACGTACACTTTTAGTGTGACCGACGATGCCGGATGCACAGGCTCCGGAACAATTTACATTGGAGAACCTCAGGATTTTACAGTTTCGTTTACCAAAAAAGATATTCTTTGTATTGGCGGGCGGGCTGAAGTTACAATAACTGCTATCGGTGGAACCGGGCCTTATACCTACTCCTACACCGGTGGAGATCCTGATTATCGCGTAGATCTTGTTAACCCAAATGTTTACCAACTCAATGCTTCTGCTATTCCTTATGTATTTAAAGTGATTGATACCAATGGGTTGCATGGCGGAGGTGATATTACCATCGACAATCCGGTTGGCATGAGTCTGGCGGCTACATTTACTGCACCAACCTGCTATGGTGGAAATAACGGAACGGCAACAGTCACTACAACAAATGCTCTGGGTATCCCAACTTACCTGTGGAACGACCCGCTGAAACAAACCACGGCCAAAGCCACTAATTTATTGGCTGGTACCTACATTGTACAAGTAACCGATGGTTGCGGTACAAAACCATTAACGGTTATTGTACCCGAACCTCCTGTAATTTCAATGACTGCCATTGGAAAGGAAAGCCTTTGTAATGGAACTCCCGGAAATATCCAGTTCAATTTCACCAATATTCCCGATGGTTTATACGATATTTTATACGACGGAGGTAAGTTTACCGCTGTTAACATATCAGGAAATACAGCTTCGGTTACGGCTGCTGCCGGAAATTACAACAACCTGAAGCTAATCTTGAACGGCTGCAGCACGGCCGATGGAATTGTCGCTACAGTGAAACCTACCACTGTACTAACAATTAACAAATTCTTTGTGCAACAGCCAACCTGCAAAAGTCCACGCGGTACAATTTTGGTTCAGGAACCGGTACAGAATTCCGGATTTCTGTATAGCAAAGACAATGGGCTTAACTATCAGCCATCGTCAGCATTTGTTGCATTAACTCCGGCAACCTACCAGATAAAAATTAAAGAAGTAAGTACCGGTTGCGAATCGGCGCCAATTTCAGTTGCGATAAATCCACCTCCTGCTGGCCCGGCGGCTCCGGATGCAAGTGTGACACAGCAGCCAGATTGCAGCACAGCCACTGGAACCATTACGGTAACAGCTCCTGTTCCGGCGGCAGGCATTACCTATACAGTAACAGGAACAAATCCGGTTAAAGCGCCTGTTACCAATAACACCGGTATTTTCACCGGACTCACAGCGGGTGTTTATGATGTTATCACTACGGATGCCAGCGGTTGTGCATCGTCTGCAACAGTTAAGACTATCGATGTGCAACCAGTCACACCTGCTGCTCCAATTGTAAGTGTAACAAATCCGAATTGTACTGTGGCTACCGGAACCATTACCGCAACCGCACCTGTTCCGGGCCCGGGAATTACCTATACGGTTAAAGGTACCAATCCTGTCCTTCCTGAAGTAATAAATGCAACGGGCGTATTTCCGGGACTCACACCGGGCGATTACGAAATAACCACCACGAATACCGATGGCTGTACTTCTGCGGCAACAAGCAAAACGATACTCCCGAACCTGCCTATTCCGGGCGCTCCAATAGCAGGCACACCTATTCAACCAAACTGTACAACAGTTTCAGGTAGTGTTTCATTGAGTGGCTTGCCTTCAGGTACATGGATGATAACTTCAGAAGCAGGAACAATAACAGGTACAGGTACAAGTATGTCTGTAACCGGATTGTTGGCTGGAAAATATCATTTTACGGTAACCAATGCTGCAGGCTGTACATCAGTAATAACAGAAGTTGTAATTAATAACCAACCATCTACGCCGGCAGATCTCGTATCCATTCCAATTTTACCCGAATGTGAAAAGAGTCCCATTCAAACACTCAATGCCAACAATGGAATTGTGCCTCCACCTGCCGGTACTTTAATCCGCTGGTATGATGGTTCCGGTAACCTAATTATTTCGCCTATCCTGAATAAGCCGGGAACCGTAACTTATCTGGCTGAAGCATTCAATGGAAATTGCGCCAGCAAGAACCGTACTCCGGTAACCCTGACGATCTATCCTGCACCGGTCGTGCTTGTAAGTCAAAATCCTTACGAGGTTTGTGTTCAAAGTCCGGTTCAAACAATCGATGCCCGGACTGTTGTTAGTGTACAATCGGGCGTAACCCTTAAATGGTACGATACTGCTGTTGGCGGAACCGAAGTTTCTCTACCTGTCTGGAATAAGGTCGGAACTAAAATTTATTATACAGAAACATTCAGCGGTCAATGTCCAAGTCCGGCAAGAACTAAAATCACCCTCACAATCTATCCGCTACCGGATACTCCTGAATTAACAATTTTAACACCTCCAAACTGTAAAAACGAAGGTGGATCCATTGAAATAACAAAACCAACAGGACCTGGATTTGAATACAGCATTGACGGTGGTACCTATCAGACATCGCCTATATTCGCAAATCTGTCATCAAAGAAATATAGCTTCAAGACACGAAATGCAGTCACGAAATGTGAGTCGGTCGACGAAACGTTGATACTTCCTGACCCACCACTTCCTCCGGTTATGAAAAAAGTGACAGTTGAAAACTGTATTTGTTATGGAGATTCAGGGAGCATTAATTTTGAATTTGAAAATGTAAAAGACGGCACTTATGTGATTGTCTATCTGACGGGTAAATTTCAAAATGTGAAAGTAGTCGATAACAAAGCAAGGATAATGGCTGTAGCCGGAAAATATGACATTCTGGCGATAGAAGCCAACGGATGCACCTCAACACAGAAATGGGACGTTGAGATCAATCAACCCGACCGGATTGTTGCAAGTTATGAAATTACCGGAATTGATTTAAAATCGGATCAGAAAGGTGAAATCGACCTGACAATTAGCGGTGGTACTGGTAAATACCAAACAATTTGGGAACCCAATACTTCCATTCAATTTGCAGGTTCTGTTGACGAAGATATTGCCAATTTAAGGGATGGCGATTATCTGGTAACCATTACCGATGAGAATGGCTGTCCTCAACAGTTGAAAATCACAATACCAATAGCGAACTTACCTCCAATTGCGACCAACGATAAATTTATTGCCATCTGTGGCAGAATAAGCGGAAATTTACTTTTTAAAGACAATGGATCAGGAATTGACAAAGATCCTGATGGAGATGAAATTATACTTGATCCTAAGCCAATTGGGTTTCCGGTGCCGGGCCTGACCTTAAATCCGGATGGATCGTTTGAATATCAGGCAGCACCTGGATTTTCAGGAGACGTAATTTTCGGATACATCATTTTTGATGAGAAGAATAATCCAAGCATCCCGGCAACCGTTACCATCACTGTAATTGCGGATTTTGATGGCGACGGAATTGCCGATGCCGATGACCCGGATGCCGATGGCGATGGCATTTTAAATATTTATGAAGCGCTACCCGGACAGGATTGGCGTACCGCTGATGCCGATGGCGATGGCTCTCCGAATTATCTGGACATTGACTCCGATGGCGATGGAATTCCTGACAACATTGAAGCACAAGGTTGGACAAATTACATTCCCCCTTCGAACCTGGATGTAAATAACAACGGTGTGGATGATGCCTACGATAAATTCCAGTTTGCCCCTGAAATTGTACCAATTGATACCGATGGCGATGGAATTCCTGATTTTCTGGATTCAGACTCGGACAATGATGGCGTTCTTGATTATATCGAAGGGCACGATCTGAATGCTGATGGTAAACCTGATAGATTTGCATTCGGCAGTGACTCGGATGGCGATGGCCTCGACGATGCGTACGATGATGTTGTGAATGGATGCAATGCTTTGGGAAACGCGGTTGGAACCTATGCAGATCCGCAGGATTTCGATGGTGATGGCATACCAGACTGGCGCGATGACGATGATGACAATGACGGTTACCTGACGAAATTCGAAGATTTAAATGGAGACGGCGACTGGAGCAACGATGACCTGGATTATGACGGACATCCTGAATACCTTGATTACGGACGTGATTGCGACCTGTTTATTCCGGATGCATTCTCGCCAAACGGGGACAATATTCACGATTACTTCCAGATCTATTGCATCAATCATTTCCCTGATGCCAAAATGTATATATTCGACCAGTTGGGAAATAAACTGTTCGAAAAGGCACATTACGGAAACCTCGATTACTGGTTGTCATACGATCGTGCGTGGTGGAACGGAAAACCGGAATTTGGTCCTTCGAAGGCCCGAAATGAAATAGTGCCTCCGGGAACGTATTATTACGTGCTCGATTTAGGAAACGGAGAAGTAAAGAAGAGTTATGTATTTATTTCGTATTAGGGAGCATCCGGACGGACTAAAGTCCATCCTTACAACATAAACCGAGCCTATGGCTCTAACATGTAAATCCCGTAGGGATGGTTCATTTTGTAGCCCCGGATTTTAATCCGGAGGCAATGAATAAAACGGCAACCCGTCCGCGGAAATGCGCCAAACAATGCATTTCCTATATTGCGGACGAAATAGGAAAATGAAAGAATAAGAAATATCCCTGCCCGAAGCAGCGGGGAATAAGAAATAAGGAATAAGGAGATGAGAACGACGGGGCGGTTTGGCGACGAGGCGAGAAAAAACAGCGCCTTTAGGTGCGAAATATTTGTAGAAACAAAAGAAATGAAGCAACAACCCGTCCGCGCAGGATTGTTTTTCAAAGGAAATGCATCATACGGACGAAATTGAAAAATGGTAACTAAACATGGACCGAACCTACGGCTCTCTCTTTGTGTTGTTTGCCCGCATCCGGACGGACTAATCCGCGATAGTTTATCGGGACCATCCTTACAACATAAACCGAGCCTATGGCTCTAACATGTAAATCCCGTAGGGATGGTTCATTTTGTAGCCCCGGATTTTAATCCGGAGGCAATGAATAAAACGGCAACCCGTCCGCGGAAATGCGCCAAACAAGGCAATTCCTATATTGCGGACGAAAAGGAATACAATAAAAAGAAAGAAAAAAAAATTGATTTGATGTTTCGCAGATTTACATACCGCCTGATAGTATTACTGGTCATTTGCTCTGTTTTCGAACAGAAGGCAAAAGCCCAGGAGTATCCGTGGTTGTTGCAATACGTAACGAACATGCATACCATTAATCCGGCCTATGTTGGTATCTGGGACAAAGCCGGTGTGCTGCTCTCCTCCAGAACAAACTGGGTAGGCGTTCACGGCGCGCCATTAACGCAATATCTTGGTTATTTCACACCGATTAAAGACCAGCGAAGTGGTGTTGGCCTGAGCATTAAGCAGTTGAACATGGGTAGGGAAAAGCGGATTTTCCTGACAGGCGATTATTCGTTTCAGGTGCGTATCGACCTGACACATTTTTTGCGCTTTGGGCTAAGGGCAGGAATTGCAAATTTCGACAATAATCTGACTGAATATCAACTTTATCCCGACCGTATTCCTGATTCCGAATTCACTTCCGACATCCGGATGTATTACATGACCACTTTCGGGATCGGGGCGGTTTTCTTCACAGAGGATTATTACATCGGATTTTCCGTACCGCAGATTATCAACAATTCTTTCAGTGTCGTCCGGTCAGATTACTCATCGTTGTACGATTTCAAAACAGCTTTTCTGTCAGTAGGATATGTTTTCGGGTTCAACAGAACAGTTTTTCTGCGGCCAAACCTGCTTATTGCAGCAACCATCGGCGAACCGGTTTATGCCGATGCTTCAGCAATTGTATATTTACCGAACGACCTTCAGTTTGGACTTAATTTACGATCCAACGGTACTGTCTGTTTTTCAGGCCAGTATTCTTTCAGGAATAACATCAGAATAGGTTTTGCCGCCGACTACGCGGCAATTTCCGACATCCGCAAATACCAGGTTGGAACTTATGAAGTTTTGATTGGCTACGATTTCAATATCTATAAAAGAAAATACACAAAACCACATTATTTTTAGGCCTTCAGTTGCCTCAACAAAAAAATCCTGACAAGTTTTGAGAACCTTGTTAGGATTTTTCATTCTGTTCACGAAGCCGAATTGCTTTGATTTCCAATTTCCATTCCCTGCCTGCGGCTGCTACCGTGTACCCACAAATAATAGGGAAATACTAATTGAAAACAAAAAACAATGGAACGCGGATTAAATATGATCTAGCGGATTAAAGCTGATTAAAATCCCGACAAGTCGGGAGGATTTTCTAAAGAAACGCTTATAAAATATCGACAATCCATTATCCCATTTGTCTTTTTTTGAATCCATTCCAATTTATTGGAATATTAATCCCTGCCCGACGGCAGGCGGGCGCTAAACCCGCGTAAAATCCGCGTTCTATTATTTTTTTTTGTGCGGTTATGATGTACAATTAAAAATAGATGTGGGTACACGGTAGCTGCGGCTGGCAGGCGTCTGAGAGATGCTCTTCCCTTTGTGAAACATTCATGCGCGGACGGGTTGTCTATTCATTTTCATCTTCTATCCGTCGCCCTGTCCCGATTTTTATCAGCGATTTTATAGAGTATGTCCATTTTATTGTATTGGATATTAAACAACAATAGATAAATGAGTTACGGGTAAATTTGCTCACTCTAAAAATGGCGGTGACCATTTTATTAATTGTTAGGTCTTTTATCTGTGAACAATAAGGTAATAAGGTAAAAATCAAATGTATAACTTTTCTACTAAGGTTAACAAATTGAAAATAAGGTTTTTATGTTTTCAAAAAAAACCTTATTTTTTTCCATCAAACCTAAGTAGAAAGGCTAACAGGGAAAAAGCAACCTTATTCCCTTATTAGTGATAAAAAATGCCGCCATATTTAATTCTACTGAATAACTGATTAACCAATTCTAAATGAGCAAATTATGCAGCATACACTAAAATGAAAACCACCTGAAAAATCGTTGATTTTTATCGGGAGCAAAGGATATTGCTTTTTTCATCATTTCACATTCGTTCGCACCTAAAGGCGCATTTGTCAACTTCACATCATCAAATCTTCACATTGTCGAATTGTCGAATCGTCGTTTCTATAATGGGATTGCTTCCCCCTTCCTTCGTCGGTGTCGCAATGACGCTCGCCCTCTCGCCCTCTCGCCCTCTCGCCTTCTCGCCTTGTCGCCTTCTCGCCTTGTCGCCTTGTCGCCCTCTCGCCCTCTCGCCCTCTCGCCTTGTCGCCTTGTCGCCTTGTCGCCTTGTCGCCTTCTAATTCCCCATTTCCGACAAAAACCTGATTCGCATCAGGCGGATATCCTCTTCAGTATAATCGTTTTCTCCAAGTTCTTTGAGTGCAAGGCCAATGTCATCATCCTGTGATTCCCTGAAATAGTCGAATATTTCTTCCTGACGGTCTTCGTCCATAATATCATCGATGTAATAATCAATGTTGATTTTTGTGCCGGAGTTAACTATCACTTCAATTTCGGAAATCAGTTCCTTGAAATCAATTCCTATCGAATCAGCAATATCATCAAGAGATATCTTTCGGTCGATACTTTGAATGATCCCTACTTTTATTTTTGATTTGTTGGCAACGCTTTTCACTACAAAGTCCTGCAGCCTTTCAATCTCGTTCTCTTCAACATACAGTTTAATCAGTTCGACGAACTCCTTGCCATATCTTTTTGCTTTTCCTTCGCCAACGCCCTGTATAAATTTCAACTCGCTGGTGGTAGTTGGATACTGAAGAGCCATATCAGAAAGCGATGGGTCCTGAAAAATCACAAAAGGTGGCAGGTTCAGTTTTTTCGAAATCTTCTTTCGAAGGTCTTTCAGCATGGCGAACAATTCCGGATCGCCTGACCCACTTGCCTGAGCAGCCGCTGCATTGGCTTCCTCTTCGATGGCATCGTAGTCATGGTTACGAACCAGCAAAAAGTCGTACGGTTCTTCCAGAAAATCGTATCCCATTTGTGTCATTTTCAGCAAACCGTAGTTTTCAATGTCTTTGCTTATGAATCCGGCAATCATGCTTTGCCTGAAAACGGCATTCCAGAATTTTTCGCCGTGATCGTTTCCCGACCCGAAGGATTCGAGTTCGTAATGGCGGAACGACTTAACAGCAGCCGTCTTTTTACCGGTGAGTATATCCGAAAGGTGTTCTGCCTTGTAATTTTCCTTTACTTCAATTATTGCCTGAAGCGCACGGCAAATTTCATCTTTTGCTTCAATCTGTTCTTTTGGGTTCAGGCAGTTGTCGCAGTTTCCGCAGGGTTCTTCCAGCTTTTCACCAAAATAATTCAGGAGTATAATACGACGGCAAATGGCTGATTCAGCATACGAAGCAGTATCAAGCAACAATTGACGTCCGATTTCCTGTTCGGCAACCGGTTTGCCCTGCATAAATTTCTCGAGTTTCTGAATGTCTTTTGCTGAATAAAGGGTGATACATTTCCCTTCACCGCCATCACGTCCGGCACGACCTGTCTCCTGGTAATAACCTTCCAGACTTTTTGGAATGTCGTAATGGATCACAAAACGAACATCCGGCTTGTCGATCCCCATTCCAAACGCGATGGTAGCAACAATCACATCTGCATCTTCCATCAGAAATTTATCCTGATTGCCCGACCGGGTAGCCGAATCCATTCCGGCATGATAAGGCAAAGCTTTTATATTATTTACGACCAGCGTTTGGGTAAGTTCTTCTACCCTCTTCCTGCTCAAACAGTAAATAATTCCTGATTTTCCTTCGTTCTCTTTGATGAACTTGATGATCTGTGATTCAGGTTTTGATTTTGGCTTTACTTCATAATACAGGTTCGGACGATTGAACGACGCCTTGTAAACATCGGCATTGAGCATTCCGAGTGTTTTCTGAATATCGTGCTGAACCTTGGCCGTTGCTGTGGCAGTAAGGGCCATCAATGGAGCTGCCCCTATTTCGGAAACAATGGGTTTGATCCGCCTGTATTCAGGCCTGAAATCATGACCCCATTCCGAAATGCAATGCGCTTCGTCGATGGCATAAAATGAAATTTTTATGTTTTTCAGGAATTCAATGTTGTCTTCTTTCGTCAAACTTTCAGGAGCAACATACAATAACTTTGTTTTCCCGCTGGTCACGTCATCGCGTACTTTTTGGGCAGCTGCCTTGTTAAGCGATGAGTTTAAGAAGTGTGCAATTCCATCTTCAGTGCCAAAACTGCGGATTGAATCAACCTGATTTTTCATTAAAGCAATCAATGGAGAAATAATGATGGCAGTACCCTCCATAATAAGCGCCGGTAATTGGTAGCACAATGATTTTCCACCTCCGGTGGGCATTAATACGAATGTATCATGGCCTTTCAATACACTTTTGATCACATCTTCCTGCTGGCCTTTAAAACGATCGAACCCAAAATATTTTTGAAGATGTTCTGATAATGTTAACTCTATTCCCATATAAAAAAGACCTCTTTTCAGATCAATATATTAATTCGTAATTTTTTAAGTTTCCCGAAGGTAAATAAAATATCATTCAAAACGCAACGATCATGACTGAAATTAAATACTTTTGGATCGCTTTTAAGTAAAATTAAGAGATAGGAAACAATTGAAACAGGAATATAAGCTATATTTGTGCAACTTTTTTAATAACCAATCAGACCAATTTATCGCCCGAAATATGTCAGAACAAGCCCGCATCGAAGAGCAAACAACAAAAAAAAGCAAGAAGAAAGAGCCAAAAGCAGAAATGTCGTTCCTCGACCATCTGGAAACCCTGAGGTGGCATATTATTAAATCTGTAATTGCCATTTTCGTTTTTGCAATAGGTGCATTCATAGCCAAAGACTTCATTTTTGATTCAGTCATATTTGCACCCAAGAATCCTGATTTCTGGAGCAACCGGATGATGGCAAAACTCGCAGATTATGTGGGTGTTGAAGCTTTGAAGATTAACACGCACGAATTGCAACTGATCTCTATCAGCATGTCGGGACAGTTTATGGTGCATATCTGGACCGCAATTATCGCTGGTTTTATTATTGCTTTCCCTTATGTGATATATCAGTTCTGGAGCTTTATCAGGCCGGCTCTCTATGAAAATGAACGCAAACATGCCTCCGGAGCTGTTTTCTATATGTCGCTGTTATTTATTATGGGAATTATGTTTGGCTATTATCTGATAGTTCCGATGTCAGTCGATTTTTTAGGCAGATATAGTATTAGTGATGTTGTTGTCAATCAAATAAATATTCTTTCCTATATCAGCACAGTAACTTCCATCGTTATTGCCGGAGGGGTGATTTTCGAATTGCCGGTTATTGCATTTTTCCTTAGCAAAGTTGGAATTCTCACCCCGGGATTTATGAAAAAATACCGGAGACATTCGTATGTTGTTTTGTTGATCATATCAGCAATCATCACACCTCCTGATATGTTTAGCCAGATCATGGTTTGTATTCCACTGGTAGTCCTCTATGAAATAAGTATCGTAATATCCAGAAGGGTACAAAAAGCAAATGAGCGAAAGATCGACGAAATTTAAAAACCCAAGGATAATACTTCAGGAATGAAACTCAGGGCAGAAAACATTGTAAAAAAGTACCGCAAACGTACGGTCGTTAAAGGCGTTTCATTTGAAGTAAACCAGGGCGAAATTGTTGGATTGCTTGGCCCGAACGGAGCCGGAAAAACAACTTCATTTTACATGATTGTTGGTTTGATAAAACCTTTGATGGGAAAAATATTCCTTGACGACGAAGAAATAACCAATCTGCCTGTTTACAAAAGGGCGCAAAAAGGCATTGGCTACCTGTCGCAGGAGGCATCTGTTTTCAGGCAAATGAGCGTTGAAGACAATATTCTGTCGGTACTCGAAATGACCAATCTGCCAAAAGACTACCAACATCAGAAAGTGGAAACATTGCTCAGCGAATTTGGATTGCAGCACATTCGCACAAGTAAAGGGTTTCAGCTTTCAGGCGGCGAACGGCGGCGTACCGAAATTGCCAGAGCCCTGGCCATCGATCCGAAATTTATATTGCTTGACGAACCTTTTGCTGGCGTTGACCCGATAGCCGTTGAAGACATTATGCACATTGTACAAACGCTCAAGGAAAAAAATATTGGTGTTCTGATAACCGACCACAATGTTCACGAAACCCTAACCATCACCGATCGTTCGTACCTATTATACGAGGGATCGATCATGAAAGCAGGTACAGCCGAAGAACTTGCTTCCGACGAGGAAGTACGACGTGTTTATCTGGGACAGAATTTCGAACTTCGTTAATCGGGTTCCAGTTTTTTTTATAAAACACATAGGCACATAATTCACATAAAATCATTAATCTATGTTTCCTATGTGTTTATGTGTTTATTTTTTCTTCCTGAAAAAGAATCAAAAAGATTGGCCGACGCTGTTGCAGGGATAAAAAATTGGCCTATATTTGCACCGCATTTAGCGGGCGTGGCGGAATTGGTAGACGTGCCAGACTTAGGATCTGGTGCCTTACGGCGTGGGGGTTCGAGTCCCTTCGCCCGCACAACAAAAATAACCGCCTTGCTTTACCTTGAAAAAGGATAAGCAAGCGGTTTTTATTAATTTAAAGCAACAGGTTTTAGATCCGAAACCTTTTCGAAGATCTTCTTCCGAGCTGATTTCCAATAACTTTAAGTTGAAAATATGAACATTACCAGGGAGAATACCGACGAACTGAATGCAGTACTCACCATTTTGGTTGAGAAAAGTGATTACGAAACTACCGTTAACGACGTTCTGAAAAACTATCGCAAAAAAGCCAATATGCCTGGATTTCGTCCGGGAATGGTTCCTGCAGGTTTAATCAGGAAAATGTACGGGAAATCAGCGCTGGCTGAAGAGGTAAATAAAATTATTTCGAAAAGCCTGACCGATTATATTTATGCTGAAAAACTGAATGTTCTGGGAGAACCTCTTCCCAACGAAGAAAAACAATTGAAGATCGACTGGGACAAACAATCTGATTTCAGCTTTGTTTTCGACATTGCAACAGCTCCCGAAATTGAAGTGGGACTCGATAACAATACAATTTTACCTTATTACAGCATTGTTGCCGGTGAAGAACTGGTTGACAAACAGGTTGAAGCTTATGCCGGTCGCTTGGGCGAAAACAAAGTTGTTGACAGCATTGAAGAAAAAGATACTGTTCGCGGAACTTTCGTACAACTTGATGAAGAAGGAAACGATCTGGAAGACGGAATCGTGGCCAATAAGGTGGTTATTGCCATCGACGTAATGAAAGACGAAGAAATTAAAGCGTCGTTCATTGGCAAAAAAGCCGGTGATGCAGTTGTTTTTGATCCTTTGAAAGCATACGATAACAAACACGAAGTTGGCCATATGCTGAATATTTCGCATGAAGAGGCTGAAAATATTTCAGGAAATTTCAGATTTGCCATCGAAGAAGTGCTTCGTTTCGAAAAAGCTGAACTAACACCTGAATTGTTCGGGAAAATCTACGGTGGAGAATCAGGAATCATCACTGAAGAAGAATTCAAGGCCAAAGTGAAATCCGAAATCGAAGAAAATTTTGTTTATTCGAGCGATTACAAATTTGCAATTGACAGCCGCGATGCTTTGGTTAAGAAATTTCAGTTTGATTTGCCGGAAGCTTTCCTGAAACGCTGGATCAAAGCCACCAACGAGAAAATGACAGCAGAGCAGATTGATGCTGATTTTGATCATTTTATGCTCGACCTGAAATGGCAACTGATCAAAGATAAAATTGTAAAAGACAATGAATTGAAGGTTACAGAAGAAGACGTTCATGCATTGGCAAAAGAAATGACTGCCATGCAATTCCGTCAATACGGGCTGGGCAACGTTGCCGATGAACACCTCGAAAATTACGCCAATCAAATGATGAAAAACGAGGAAGAACGTCGCAAAGTTGTTTCAAAAGCGCAGGAAGATGTCATCATTACAGCCATAAAAACCAAAGTTACACTCGACATTAAAGAAGTTAGCAATGAAGAGTTTAACAAAATGCTTGAAAATTAATTGAATGGCGGTATAGCCAAAAGCATATTTTCTTAACTTTGTGAGAATTAGTTTTAACCTTTTTTTGCGGGAAGTTTAAAATCAATTCTCACATTTTTTTAATCAGTAGAAACAACATTATGAACGACGGAAAAGAATTTAACAAATACGCGAGGAAACATTTGGGCATTAGCAGCCTTAATTTAAATCGTTTCGATTCTATTTTTACCAACAGCATGACTCCTTACATCATTGAGGAGCGTCAGTTAAACGTTGCTTCCATGGACGTGTTTTCAAGGCTGATGATGGATCGGATCATCTTTTTAGGTACACCGATCGACGATTACATCGCCAACATTGTTCAGGCACAGCTACTTTTTCTTGAATCATCAGATCCAAAAAAAGACATTCAAATCTATTTCAATACGCCCGGAGGATCAGTTCATGCCGGACTTGGAATTTACGATACCATGCAGTACATTTCATCTGATGTTGCCACCATTTGTACAGGAATGGCCGCTTCGATGGGCGCAGTTTTACTTACTGCCGGAACACATGGAAAACGTTCGGCATTGAAACACTCACGTGTAATGATCCACCAGCCAATGGGTGGTGCGCAGGGTCCGGCTTCCGATATTGAAATTACTGCCCGTGAAATCCAGAAGTTGAAAAAAGAATTGTACGAAATTATAGCTTTCCACAGCGGAAAATCCTACAAGGAAATTGAAAAAAATTCTGATCGCGATTACTGGATGACTTCAACCGAAGCCAAAGAGTATGGAATGATCGACGATGTACTGACCAGAAATAATAAATAGTGATTATGATTGTATAAAACCATTATATTTTGAAAATGAAACGAACATGCCACGGAAATAATTTTAAAGGTGGCAGCGCAAAATAAAATGAGAATATAGTTCGAAGTGGATGCTTTCTGGCATGAGAGTTCCATGAGAACGCTTAATAATCAATTAACTAAAAAGGATATTTTCGAATGAAAATGGATAAATGTTCGTTTTGCGGACGTGAAAAAAAAGAGGTAAACCTTCTGATTGCCGGAATAGAAGGACATATTTGCGACAATTGTGTGGAGCAGGCTCACGCCATTGTTGAAGAAGAATTTAAGAAAGATGTCAAGGTTGACACCAAGATGATCAAACTGATGAAGCCCAGAGAAATCAAAAACTTTCTGGATCAGTATGTAATCGGACAGGATCAGGCCAAGAAAATTTTGTCGGTGGCTGTTTATAACCATTACAAAAGGCTCAATCAACCGGTTTCAAACGATGAAACTGAAATCGAAAAATCAAATATCATCATGGTTGGTGAGACCGGAACAGGAAAAACATTGCTGGCCCGCACCATCGCAAAAATGCTGCATGTACCTTTCACAATCGTTGATGCCACTGTTTTAACCGAAGCTGGTTATGTTGGCGAAGACATCGAAAGTTTGCTTACCCGTTTGCTTCAGGTGGCCGATTACAATGTGGAAGCTGCCGAACGTGGCATTGTTTTCATCGATGAAATAGACAAAATTGCCCGCAAAGGCGATAACCCCTCAATTACCCGCGATGTTTCGGGCGAAGGCGTTCAGCAGGGATTGCTTAAATTACTCGAAGGCGCCATTGTGAACGTTCCACCTCAAGGCGGACGCAAACATCCGGAGCAGAAAATGATTGCCGTTAATACCAAAAACATTTTGTTTGTTTGTGGCGGCGCATTTGATGGAATTGAAAGAAAAATTGCACAACGTCTGAACACAAAAATCGTTGGTTATGGCGCTCAAAAATCAGCCGATCATCTCGACCGCGACAACCTGCTTCAGTATATTTCTCCACAGGATTTAAAATCGTTTGGCTTAATTCCTGAAATCATTGGCCGTATTCCGGTACTGACTTATTTAGAACCACTCGACAGAAAGGCTTTGCGCAGTATCCTGACCGAACCCCGCAATTCGCTGATCAAGCAGTATGTCAAATTGTTTAAACTTGACGACATTGAACTTAGTTTTGAAGAAGAAGCATTGGAATTTATTGTTGACAAAGCCCTCGAATTTAAACTTGGAGCCCGCGGTCTTCGTGCCATTTGCGAAAACATCATGAACGATGCCATGTTTGACAGTCCCTCCACGAATGTTAAAAACATGAAAATCGGACTCGACTACGCGCAGGAAAAAATCGATGGAACAATTGCAGTTCGCTTAAAAGCAAGCTAAATTGAAATGGAAGAACAATTTTTAGAGAAAGGTGATTTTGTCCGGATTGACGGAATCAATGCGGTGGTAGTTGGAACAGACGAAGATGACAATATTCCGGAGGATCACATTGCCGTGTTTTTTGGTTCTGAAATAGTCAAACGCGAGTCGGAGGGTGGCGAAGGAAACGACCGCCCCCTGGTTTGGATTGTCCCCATCGATTTGTGCGAAGATGGACTGGAGCCGGAGTATCTCGAAGAATAGTCAATCACTGATTAATTCCTGCGGTAATTCTTTGGTCGTTTTAGCGCCCAGTTTTCGGATATTTTCAGCACGTTTTACAAGATTTCCACTACCCACATATAACTTGTTCACTGCCTGATCGTAAGTTTTCCGCGTACTGTCAAGGCTTTTCCCTATCGACTCCATATCCGAAATAAACGACACAAACTTATCGTACAGAGCGCCTCCCTGCCGTGCAATTTCGATGGCATTCCGGGTTTGGTTTTCCTGCTGCCAGATGGATGCGATTGTTCGAAGCGTTGCCAGCAAAGTAGATGGGCTAACGATGACCACTTTGTTATCCCACGCGTAAGTAAATAGCTCCTGATCTTCCTGAACTGCAATACTGAACGACGATTCAATAGGTATAAACAGCAATACAAAATCAGGACTGTTGAAATTCGGTGAATGCTGGTAATGCTTTTCACTCAGTATTTTAATGTGACTTCTCACACTCAGTAAATGTTCTTTTACAAAAGCGGGGCGGTCTTTTTCATTTTCGGCATTTACCAGCCGTTCGTAGGCTACCAGCGAAACTTTTGAATCAACCACAATGTGTTTTTGGTCGGGCAAATGAATCACCACATCGGGCTGAAAACGCTGCCCATTTTCAGAAAGCACACTCTCTTGTTTGATGTACTCACGACCTTCGGTAAGGCCCGACCGTTCCAGAATACGCTCCAAAATCATTTCACCCCAGTTGCCTTGTTTTTTCACATCGCCTTTCAAGGCACGAGTCAGGTTATTGGCCTCATCGCTGATTTTCAGGTTCAAATCGTGTAGTTTCTTTAGTTCCGCTTTCAGATCGGTTTGATCTTTCAGCCCTTTCTCATAAGTGTCTTCCACCTTTTTCTCGAAAAGCTGTATTTTTTCTTTCAGCGGTAGCAGCATTTCATTCATGCCTTTCTGATTTGATTTCGAAAAATCTTCGGTGTTTTGTTTCAGGATTTTTGAAGCTATGTTTTCAAATTCGGTGGTAAATTTTTGCTGAAGGTTTTCCATTTCCTTTTTCTGCGATTCCAGTTTCTCCTGAAGGTTACTGAAATCGGCCTCTGCCCGCGCCAACTGCTGACCTTGAATACCATTTTCAGTCCGAAACAACTGAATTTGCTGATTCAATTCTTCCTTTTCTTTTAACAGTGAAATGTTGCGGTCTTCAAACAAGGATTTTTCCTTTTCAAGCTCAAATTTCTGCTGAATGAAGTTTTGTTCTGAAATTAACTTTTCACGTTCAAAATAAGCTCGTTGTTTCTGAAGTTTTGATTTCAGGAAGAAGTACGAAGCAATCAATCCAACGAAAAAGCCAACCACGCCAAATATAATAGTCATCTGTTTATTTGTCCTTTCGTTTCAATTGTTCTTTTATCTTTTTGGAATAGACTTCCCCCCTGGGAACCATGTATTCAAACGACACAGTATCACCTTCTATGTGTAGAACAAAAAATGCACGAAGGTCACCTATCCGTAGCCGGTAAGCGCTGTTGTAACCAACAAGCTTTTTGCAGTTGGTGAGCTGATTAACATTATGGGCATTCCTGACTTCCAGAATAGCTTCTTTGACGGAGGCCAGAACTTTGCCGGAGAGTTTGCGGACGGTTTTTTCAAAGTCCCTGGAGTACTCAACTTTCATAGATCAAGCCAGTTTTCAAAATCTTCCTTTTCTTTGCCCGTGATCATCTCCTGGCCTTCAGGGCGCGTCTTTACCAGATAGGCGTACATTTCCGCATCTTCCGTATCATCGGCCATTCCTTTCAGTGATCTTTCGATCAAAGCTTTCAGGTTCGTCCCCTTGGCTGCTGCCTTGATCGATAAAATCCGGAATGTGTGTTCATCCAAATCGATCACTTTACGTTTTTTATTTGTGGTTTCTGATGATTTCATATACGCTCATAATTTACTTTGCAAATATATACCATATATATAAAACATACCAGGAATTTCCAGGAATTTCAGCTAAAAGATACGAAAATCCCCGAAAGCTGCTTGACTAAATGACATTTGTTTGAGTATTCCTTGTTTAATTTGACTGTTTCCCGGATTATTGACTACTTTGCTTTTGCAACCGAAAACGATATTAATCATGAATGTTAAAATAGAAGAAAGCTGGAAAAAACAGCTTCAGGATGAATTTGAAAAACCCTATTTCGTACAACTGACCAGTTTTGTAAAATCGGAGTACGCCACTCAAACAATATACCCACCAGCGAAACTGATTTTTAATGCATTTGAACAATGTCCGTTCGATCAGGTGAAAGTGGTGATTTTGGGTCAGGATCCGTATCACGGACCGGGGCAGGCGCACGGTTTGTGCTTTTCGGTGAACGATGGCGTTGATTTTCCGCCCAGTCTGCGAAATATTTTCAAGGAAATCAATGCCGACACAGGAGCGCCCATTCCCAAAAACGGAAACCTGGAAAGGTGGGCAAAACAGGGAGTTCTACTATTAAATGCGACGTTAACCGTTCGTGCCCACACTGCCGGTTCGCACCAGAAAAAAGGTTGGGAGCAATTTACCGACTCTGTTATTCATTTGGTGGCCGATAAGCTTGAAAATGTGGTTTTTATCCTTTGGGGAAATTATGCCATCAGCAAAGGCGAATTTATCGATCCGCGAAAACACTTGGTTCTGAAATCGGTACATCCGTCGCCATTGTCGGCCAGTCGCGGTTTCTTTGGGAATCACCAGTTTTCAACCACCAATAAGTACTTGACAGAACACGGGAAATCAACGGTTCAGTGGTAGGATTCCAGCTTATTCAGCCAAATCTCCAACCACTGCACCAACCACTTTTATCAAATCTTCAGGATTAATTTTTAACTGCAAGCCACGCTGACCGGCGCTTATAAATCACGTTTCTCTTCCAACCCTATAATTGTTGAAGTTTCGAACGATTCGCCCGAAGAGAGTTGAACCGGATAATCGAAGGCATTGGTGGCTTCAACGCAAACAAATGTCTCCCAGGCATCGTCGGGCAAATCGCCGATTTTGGCGCAGGTTTCTTCTCCCGGGTTCCAGACTGTTGTGACTTTACTGCCTGATTTGTCAACTTTTATCCGACGGTTGAAAACATTGTCTTCAATTACAACCGGAGTTTCTGTACCTAAATAATGGCGGGTCAGTGGCTCCTGAATGTGCAGAAAAAATTCTTTCTGAACATCCTTTTCGCCGGTAAGCTGATTAAAATAACTTACACCTTCCAGACCTTCAATGGAAAGGTTTTCGATGGCCGAAAGACTGAAATACGAATGAAGAGCGCAGGTGTATTCGAACGGAACTTCCGAAGTATTGGTCACTTTCAGTGTTACATTCAGCACAGTGCCGACAACAATTTTCATTTCGGCACAAAAATCATTTTCCCAGAAAGTTTTTGTTTCCTCCGACGAGCAAAGCTGAAGCCTGACCAGTGTTTCACCTGAAGGCAAGGTAGAAGTTTCGATTACATTCCAGTACATGAGCCGGGCAAAGCCGTGCTGTGGTTTATCCTGATCAGTTTTGTGCGGCCCGAACCACGGAAAACAAACCGGAATTCCTCCGCGAATAGGCGTACCCTCTTCAAAACTGCTGTCGGGGCTCATCCACAATATTTCCATCGAGTTGCGCGGTTTAAAACTCGTCACATGTGCGCCGTACAGGCAAATATCGGCATCGGCAAATTTGTTAGAAACCGTTATAAAAACCAAATCTTCTTCCAGTTCAGCAAATCCAAGTTCGCCTTCAATGCTGAACTTTTCGTCCAGTTCGTCAATGTCAATCATGGTAGTGTGTATTAGTTGTAATAATCTAAATCTGTTCCCAGCCATCGCGGTAGTTGTGCCTGATCCATTCTTCCGCAGAAGCAAGCGCCGGAATCGTGTCGTATTTGGTGTCAAATTTTGGATCGCCGTTCACAACCTCAAATTTATTGGAAGTGATGACCCTTATTTTTTCGGCATAACCGATATTGGTAAATTGCATGTTCTTTCCGTCCCACAGCAACCGTTTTTTCAAATCCTGAAGTCGGACAGCCAACACTCCCATTACCACCATTTCGTTGAGCGGCCCGGAATAGCTGAAGTTTGAGCTGGCCTCTACCCTATTCTCCTTGTTTTCTTTGGCAGCACGTATCCAATCCTGCTCGTGCCCGTTGGTTTCGGCATTTTGTATGCGGCGGATGATTTTGCCAGGTTCGTTAAAATGTGCCATTTCTGAACTTGGCAGCAATGTTGGATTCGCAGCAGAACTTCCACACATTATTTTTCCTTTGGTACCGTAAAATATTACACCTCCACTACTATTCCCCATTGGTTCTCCGTCAGCCAATTCGATTGGGCGTTCAGGCAACATTCCGCCATCGTACCAGGTTATTTTCACTTCAGGCATCCCCACTTTCGGCAAATTATCCCGTCGTGGAAACCAATATGTAACTTTTTCGGCTGTGGGAGCTGATTCTGTATTTATCTGGGTGGAGCTGCCTTCAACTGCTGTTGGATATTGCAGCATCAGCGCTTTAAAAACCGGGTCGAGAATATGGCAGGCCATGTCGCCAAGCGCACCAGTACCGAAATCCCACCAGCCGCGCCAGTTCCAGGGTGTGTAAACTTCATGATAGGGACGAAACTTTGCAGGACCGATAAACAAATCCCAATTTAGTGTATTTGGCACCCGCATTTTGTCGGTTGGCCGTTCCAGTCCCTGAGGCCATATTGGCCGGTTGGTCCAGGCATCCACCGAGGTAATTTCACCAATGGTTCCAGCCCAAATCCATTCGCAAATTCTCCGGATTCCTTCTCCTGAATTTCCCTGATTTCCCATTTGGGTAGCAACACCATATCGCAAGGCGGTTTCAGTCATGATCCGCGATTCGAACACCGAATGGGTCAGCGGTTTTTGAAGGTAAACATGTTTTCCGGCTTTCATTGCCATTAATGCAGGCAAGGCGTGTGAATGGTCGGGAGTTGCAATCATCACGGCATCAATGTCTTTGCGCTTGTCGAACATTTCGCGGTAATCCTGAAATTTTGCGGCAAGCGGCCATTTCCTGAAAGCATTTCTCCCGGCATATTTCGAATCAATGTCGCACAAAGCAACAATGTTTTCGGTGTCCATGTTGCTCAGGTTGTTAAAACCCATACCGCCAACGCCAATTCCGGCGATATTGAGCTTGTCGCTAGGAGCTTTGTGGCCCAACCCCGCAATCACATTTGATGGCAGAATGGTGACAGCAGTTGCTGCCAGTAAAGTATTACCCAGAAAGTTCCTGCGGCTGATGTTCGAACGATTGTTTCCCATGGTATTCTTGATTCCGAAAGTTACGCGTTTCTATATCCGGTGAAAATAGGTATTCTGTTTTAAAATCAGAAATGAAACGATAAATCTATACGTTAAAGAAACAAAAAGGTGAACCCTCACGAATCCACCTTTTAAAATATCCATTAATTAAACATCTATGCCGGCATATCAGGAAGACTCCATGGTTTGCGGTAAGTATGCTTGATCAGTTCGGCAGCAAATTCAGTTGCAGGAACCGGATCTGTCCATGTTTTATTGAATGTTGGGTGACCGTCATGAATTTTGAAACCATCTTCGATAACGATTCTGATTTTTTCGTCAGCAGTGATGTTGGTAAATTTCATGTTTGGTCCGTCCCACAACAATTCTTTGTTCAGGTTTTGTAAACGAACGGCCAAAACGCCCATTACAACCATTTCGTTGAATGGTCCGGCTTCGCTGAAATTAGAGGCAGTTTGCACGCGACTTTCAGGAGTTTCTTTGGCTGCACGAGCCCAATCCATTTCGTGTGAAGTTTCAACACGACGACGGAATTTTGGAGATTCAGGTTTGCGGCCTGATAACAACCAAGGATTAACACCGTAACATCCGCAAATAAGTTTGTCCTTTGTTCCGTGGAAAATTACGCCACCACCCGCATCGTTCGGATTTTTGCCAGCCGGCCATCCTTCAGGAAGCATTTGTTTGATACCACCATCGTACCAGAATACTTCAACCTGTGGTAACTGAGCTCCTTTTTTCGATCCTTTCCATGCGCGTTTTGGTGCACGGGCCGGGAAGGTTAATTTAACCGACTGTGCTGTTGGTGCGCAATCCTGAAGCAATAAGGTTGAATTACCCTGTGCTTTGGTTGGATAACCCAGTTCGAGTCCAACAAATACCGGATGCAGGATATGGCAGGCCATGTCGCCCAATGCTCCAGTACCGTAATCCCACCAGCCGCGCCAGTTCCATGGATGAAAGATTTCATTGTAAGGACGCATTTTTGCCGGACCGGTAAATAAATCCCAATCCAAAGTTTCAGGAACCCATTGTCCTTGTTTTGGAGTGTTTAAGCCCTGCGGCCAAATCGGACGGTCGGTAAATGCCTCAACTTTTGTTACTTCACCAATTTCGCCGTTGGCAAGCCATTCGCAGGTTAGGTTAACACCTTCCTGAGAAGATCCCTGGTTACCCATTTGAGTGGCTACTTTGTATTTGTCGGCCAGTTTGGTGAGCAGGCGTGATTCGTAAACCGAGTGGGTCAAAGGTTTTTGCAGATAAACATGTTTTCCCATGGTGATGGCATGAGCTGCTGTAATGGCGTGTGTGTGGTCGGCAGTTGCAATCACTACACCATCAATTGATTTGCCCAGTTCGTCGTACATAACTCTCCAGTCTTTGTACTTTTTGGCACCTGGAAATTTATCAAACACACCGTTTCCGCCGGTATATTTCCAGTCAACATCGCAAAGTCCGATGATATTTTCAGAGGCAAGGTTTTTCAGGTTAGCGAAACCCATACCACCAACTCCAACACCGGCAATATTCAATTTGTCACTGGGCGCTTTGTGCCCCATACCAGCAATTACATTGCTTGGAAGAATAGTCACTCCGGCCGCAACAGTTGCAGTCGTTGCCAAAAATGATCTTCTGCTAAATTTGTCTTTCATTGGTTAAAAATTTAAAATCGATTTAGGTAATATAAATATATGTGTGTGCTTTTGATTAAAAAAATCCCCTAAAGGTAAAATTATCTTCCAGAATCACCAAGCCTGAAAGTTCCAACTTTTGATTTTTATTAAAAACCCGGAATCGCTCAAATAAGCGTAAATCAAACACTTTACTGTAAATTCAAGTAAATGAATTTTTTCGGATAGTTTTTGTCTATTCAGGATTGAAAAATTCGATTTGACTGGCGAACGACAGGGGAGTATATTTGCCACACGATTTTGAAGAATTTTAAATTATTAATACAAATAGTATGAAGACAATCAACGAAAAATTTCCTGCGTTTAAAAAAGATGCTGTTGTTTCACTCGAATTTGGCAAAGAGTTCGCAACCCTGACCAATGCCGACATTGCTGGTAAATGGACAGTGTTTTTCTGGTGGCCACTCGACTTTACTTTTGTTTGCCCAACCGAAATTGTATCATTCAACGATCATTTCGACGAATTTGCCAAGCGTAATGCCAATGTGGTTGGCGCTTCAATCGATTCACAATTCGTACACCTCGCATGGCGAAATAACCACTCAGGGTTGAAAAGACTGAAATTCCCGATGTTGGCTGATACCAGCAAATCGCTTTCTGAAGAATTGGGCATATTGGAAGCTGACAACAAAATCGCTTACCGTGCTACGTACATCATCGATCCGGAAGGAATCATTCAGCATGTTTCGGTTAACGGACTGAATGTTGGCCGTAATGTAAAAGAAATTATCCGTGTTTTGGACGCTCTCCAAACCGGCGAATTAACTCCCTGCGATTGGGTTCCCGGAGAAGCAACTTTGTAATTGTTTATAAAATCATCAATATTGAAAATGGGCTGTCTGAAAAGATGACCCATTTTTTTTGATCAAAGAAAAGCATTCCAATGCACAAACAGGATTGAATGTTACGCATCCTTCAGGGAAATAATTCAGGAAATAAACCAACTAATGATTAGCTTTGCATAAGCCCATGACACGGACGGCTATTAAAAAGCGCTATTTCAACAGCAGTTAAATATATGGTCAGGATAGTTTCTTAGCTACAGTTTAATGAAAAAAGTTTATCTGAAAATAATTATTCCTTCAGCAGTTTCAATCCTGCTTTTTATTCTTACCATTTTCCTGATTATTATACCCCGGTTTCAGGAAAATATAATGAATGGCAAGCGGGAAATGATCAAGGAGTTGACTAACTCGGCATTAAGCATCGTCTCGAAATACGAAAACGATGAGCGTAACGGAATTTTGACCCACGAAATGGCCCAGGAGACGGCTATCTCAAGGATTCAATACCTCAGGTATGGAGATGAAAACAAGGATTATTTCTGGATAACCGATATGCACCCCAACATGGTGATGCACCCCTACCGCACCGACCTGAACGGAAAAGATCTGAGCAATTTTCGCGATCCACATGGAACCCTGCTTTTTGTTGAATGTGTGAAGACTGTTGAAAAATCGGGTCACGGGTATGTAAATTACATGTGGCAATGGAAAGAAGATTCGCTGCATATTGTCCCTAAGCTTTCGTATGTAAAAGCTTTTAATGCATGGGGTTGGATTATAGGAACTGGTATTTATATTGAAGACGTTAAGAAAGAGATCAAAGCGCTTACAAAGAAACTGATTTGGATATCCACCGGAATTTCAATCCTGATAGCAGGCTTGCTTTTTTTTATCTCTCAGCAAAGTTTAACCATAGAGAAGAAAAGGGCCAAAGCCGAAAACGACTTAAACGAATCGAAAGAGAAATATCGGACACTGGTTGAAGCGGCAACCGAAGGATTGATCATGCTGGCAGATGGCCGTATAACTTTCCTGAATGGCGTGGTTTGTAAAATGACAGGGTTTGCAAATACGGAACTCCTCAACCTGCCAATCAGTGCAATGGTGAGCGAAAACAACAATAAAGATTTGATTGAAACTTTCTCACAAAACATGATCAGGGAAGGACAAT
>Ga0351854_1020_pt1 | contig 35861 bp, 36 predicted proteins | sample BONcelHFGM3001C9_FD_206793 | JGI IMG/M metagenome (GOLD analysis project Ga0351854, IMG submission 206793) | Enriched cells from coal bed in the Powder River Basin, Montana, United States - BONCAT cells FGM rep2 HSBNCT.FGM.300.1.C9 ...
GTTCTGCCCCATATCCGGCCATCTTCTGTGCAAATGAATTTATTCCGAAGAAAAACAGCAGTATAAATAGAGATATTGCCCGCATAATGTTTTTGATTTTAATTTCCCCATTTTTTCAAAGCATCCATATTCATTTTATTCTGAATGTTTTTTGCTTCAGGAGTGTATAGAAATTCAAGTTCGGTTTTGAAATATTCGATAATTTTTCCGCGCACCATTTTCGCCATCGAATTGAGCAGGTGGTTTTGGTCTGTAAATGCTTCAGGAAGAATTGCGATGGTGGCAGGCAGCCAGCGTTCAGGAAATGAATTTTCGAATTTTCCACCTGATTTGTAGGCATCAACTTCCTGTTGGATTATTTTCAGCGCTTCAACCCGGCCTTCTTCAGTTGCGGCGGTGAAACCGCGTTTTTCAAGTTCACGGTTGATGGCCGGCATGTTGGGCACAATCATTCCTGAAGTATATGCATTCTGATTGTTGTACAGCATGCATTGATCAATGTAGGACGACTGATCAATCAGGGCTTCTTCTATTCCTTCAGGACTGAATTTTTCGCCATCGCTTCCTATCAGCAAACTTTTAAAGCGGCCAAGAACATACAGGAATCCATCCTTGTCCATGTAACCCATGTCGCCGGTGTACAACCATCCGTCTTTCACCGTTTCTTCCGTTGACTTTGGATTTTTCCAATACCCTTTCATCACGTTTTCACCTTTCACCACGATTTCGCCCTTTTCTCCCAATGGAAGTTCGTTTCCGTCCAGATCGCGGATTTTCAGCTCCATGTATTTTACCGGTCGGCCCGAAGAACCGAATTTGATGGCATGTAATGCATTCGACGAAATAACCGGTGAGGCTTCTGACAGTCCGTATCCCTGGCACATGGGCATTCCGATGGCATAGAAAAACCGTTGTAATTCGAGGTCAAGCAATGCTCCGCCACCAACAAATAAATTAAGTTTGCCACCAAATCCTTCACGGATTTTCGAAAACAGAATCTTGTCGTAGAGTTTTAGCAATGGTCTGTAAATCATATTCCCACTTTTTCCACGATCCCATCCGTGACCATTGTATTCGTAAGCAATTTTAAGGGCATGTTTAAACAACTTTTCAACGATAGGTCCTTTTTGTCTGATGCCGGTTTCGATTCCCTTTCTGAAGTTTTTTGCCACAGCCGGAACACTCATCAGAACATTGGGTTGAATTTCCTTTATATTCTTTGGTATATTCTTCAAGGTTTCTGTGGGAGTTTTACCAATCTCAAGAGAAGCAACACTTGCCCCGTTGTACATGAAACAATACAGGCAGGCTGTATGTGCGAACGAATGATCCCACGGGAGGAAAGCCAAAGTCTTCCATTCCGGAGTGATTTCCATCAGTGTATTTGCCTGAACTACGTTGGCCGCATAGTTTAGCTGAGTGAGCATAATTCCCTTTGGATCAGCGGTTGTTCCTGATGTGTAGGAAATATTTGCAACATCGTCTTCTTGTATGTTTTTATATATCGCTTCAAAATCTGACAAATTGGTTTTCATGTATTGGTCGCCCAAAGCCAAAACCTGATCGTACGAAATGTCGTTGGCGCCCGGATTCTCTTTTCCGTCCATGTAAATCACTTTTTCAAGCTCCGGAAGTTCATTTCTGATTTCTTCAATTTTAGAGGCATGTCCTTTCGAAACTACAATCATTTTGCTTCCTGAATGGGCGAGCCGGAATTTTAACTCGCTTCCCGAATCAAGTCGAACCGATAACGGAACATTGATTCCCCCGGCATACAAAACGCCCAATTCAGATATGATCCAGGCATTTCGTCCTTCAGCAATCAACCCAATTCGATCGCCTTTTTGAACTCCAAGGGCAACCAGACCTGCCCCGAAACGAAGTACCAAATCGTGGGTTTGCCTGTAAGTAGTCCCTTCATATTTTCCATCGTGTTTTTCCCAGAGGTAAATGTTGTTGGGATATTTAGCAACGCTGGTTTCAAAAAGTTCGATGATTGTTCTCATGGCGTTTAAGTTTTAGATCAAAAGCACCCAAATGTACTAAATGAATTCCAATTACTTATTTTTCAAAATCCGAAGTACAATGTCCTCCTGAAATTCAGGACAATTAACTGTTATAACATCCTGTTTCACCGGCAATTTGGTTTGACAGCCAATCAGGAGAACTATTAAAAAAGCGAATGTAAGTTTCGTTAGGTTTTTCATGGTCAGCTTTTGTTTATATAAAAACATTAAAAATCTTCTAAAAGAAGGAAATCGCCGATGTACAAATGTTTGATTCCTTCAAAGCTATTTCCGGTGAAGCGATCGTTGGTAATCACCATTTTGGGGTAGTTATCGGGGATTTTCAGAAGATTGCCAAATTCTCTTTGAATGGTGGTCTCTTCGGTTAGTTGAAGCGCAACCTGAATATAGATTTTCTCGGCTCTTTTTTCGCAGATAAAATCAATTTCATTGGCACCCAAAGCTCCAATTTTTATTTTAAAACCGATAAATAACAGGTGGTTATAAACCAAATTCTCAAGAATTTTTCCGGCATCCTGTGGTTTATATCCAACTATTATGTTTCGTAATCCTAAATTTTCGAAATAGTATTTTTCGCCAATGGTGAAAATACGCTTTCCAACCATATCGTAGCGTTCAACTTTATGAATAAGAAATGCATTGGTTAAATAGCCTACATAAGTCTGAATCTGATTGGAGGAAATGTTTGTATTTTGCGATTTCAGAAAATCACTTATGCTTTTGGCAGAAAAAATGCTGCCTGTATTATCTGCAAGGAATTGAACCAATTTTTCAAGAATATTGGTATTTCTCAAATTATACCGGCTAACAATATCCCTGAATAAAATTGTTGAATAAATATTTTTAAGATATTCAGATACAATTTCTTCTTCAAGAGGAAGATTTATTAAATAAGGAAATCCACCGAAGCGCGAGAAGAGTGAAAGGCTTGAATCAGAGTCATTCAAATTATGAAATCTCAAGAATTCAGGATAGGAAAGACTATAAATGCTAAATTCAATGTATCTGCCCGTTAGTGAAGTTGCCAGCTCCCCTGAAAGCATTCTGGCGTTGCTTCCGGTTATATAGATATCATTGCGCTCGTTCAGCAGAAGCGACCTCAATGCTTTTTCAAAATCTGTAATATCCTGAATTTCATCAATGAATATATAGTTCATTCCTTCTGATTTGAACTTTGAAACCACATAATCATTTAGCCCTTTTGCATCCTGAATAAAGTCAAACTCCAGATCTTCTTTGTTGATATAGATAACATTGGCTTGAGGCTCTTCCTTGAGGATTTGCTCAATCAACTGAAAGAGAAGATAACTTTTACCGACCCGCCTTTGTCCGGTAAGTACCTTGATGATCGGCTTCCTCATAAATGGGATGATTCGAGAAACGTAACTATCCCTTTTTAAGACTTTTGAAGGTATTTTCATTTCCATTGTAGTTGAAACTTTGATCAAAAGTACTAAATGTTTTAATTATACTTAAAATATTTGTGAAAAACACCAAAAGTTACAATCATACTTAAAACATTTTCTTTAGTACTTTCCAGAAATCATCAGCCAAAGCTTTTTCGTCAATTTTGACGAATGCTTTGATCGTTCGTTGCTTATTTTCAGGTGGAGTTGAAATGGTTTCCAGTTGAGCAAAATTAGGTTTCAGGTAGGCGGCAACCAACGCCAAATCCCACATTACACGGGTTTCGTCCTGCGGATTTTGTTCGCGCCAGCGATCTTCCAGAATTTTCTCTGCTTCAATGGTTTCATCAAGTTTGGTGTAGGTATCTTCGCGTTTAAACTGAAGTGGAAGAGCTGCCTGAAGGCACATCATCGTCAGGTCGAGTCCTTCGAGATTGAGCAGGTAATCAAAGGCATTCAGGTCGTTACGAATGTTGAATTCGTTTTTATTCCAGATTTTGGTCTTCGGATCGTATTGAGCGCCCAATGCAAAACATCGGATTCGCGATTTAATTTCAGGAGCCAGAATCAACGCTGAAGCCAGGTTGGTCATTGCGCCTATAGTCAGAATGTCGAGTTTTTCACCTTCAGGAAGAGCTTTTGCGACTTTAATAATTGCCTGGGCTGCCTCCGAATCACGTACATCCTGTTGTCCCCATGCACGACCAATCTGTCGGTCGGCGCCAATGGGGTGGGGGATATCCAACCTGTTCAAGGATTTCAGGATTTGCTCATTGAGCCGCTGACTTTCGGCCACCGTATTCAAACCTTTGGTGTCGTATGCGTTCCATTTTTCGAAAACCAGCAAATCAGGATTGTTAAAATGGGCTGAACTTAATCCAACCAGCTCAACTTTAGGATCTTTCACCAGCCGGACAATGGCATACAAATCGTCCATTTCGTTGCCGGTATCGGCATCGAGCCATACTTTTTGTTTCTGGGCAAAGCATGATTGAACGAAGAAAGAGCTGATAATTAATAGAATAATTGTCTTCATATATTACAGTATTTTAGTTTAAAAATTGCCTAACATCAACGATTCAATTAATCGGGCCATATCGTTGTTACTCATTTTCAATTTCAGAAACGAATGTTTTCCGTCACGATTTTCCTGCCATTTGTTGCCGCCAACCTCATCAGGCAGGCAAACGCCATTCTCCGACCTGTCCCAATAAATTCCCAACCCATTGCGAACTGCATAAAGTACTGCTGTTTGGTCGTAGGTCGAGTTGTTCAGGATTTGGCCTTTATAATGTTGTTTCATCCATGCGGCATGTTCGCTGAAATACTTGAACCCAACATATAAAGGGGTGTTTTTATCAATTTGATTAAAAACTTCGCCAGTTTTAATATTTACCCCAAGTTCAAAACCTGAAAAAGTAATTGGAACATCAATGTTTTGGATCACATAGCGGGTTATTCCGGGCATGTTGCCGTCAAAGTTCCATTCTTTTTTGCCTTCCGGATATTGGCCGCCCATGATCACAAATTCCTTCACCTTTTTACTAATCAGTGTTTTACCATCAAATTCCGAATAAATATCACCTTTTGATCTGATCAGGTTTTCAATGTTTTTTAGCGGACCAACCACCACAATGGTAATACTTTTATCATCGCTTTCGGCAAGAATTTTCCGGTATAATACAGTTGCATCAATGGCTGTTTGGTAATTTAGCTCATGATGAAAATTTTCGGCAATAGGCTTGCTATAACTTGTGCTATCGAAATACGATCCTTCTTTACGGACTCCTACCGGAACATCGGGATGTTTGTAGAAACGATTTACAGCATCAATGGCCGGTACAGCATTTTGTTCTGTTGTCCAGCACATTATGGCCAATAATTCACATTCGCCTTTAGCTGCTAAATGATGCAACATGGCCAAAGCGCCTAAATCGTCGGCATCTCCACCAAAATCGGTGTCGAAAATGAGTTTAATCTGTGAAAATAAATTGAGCGACAGTGCTGTCAGGAAAATTACAAATCCAATCTTTAGTTTCTTCATCGATTATATTTTTTTTCAAATGACAATTGAATGACTTTTTTCGACATAATTATTGCCAATGAACTCGTCGATCTCTTTTCTTGTTGGGGCCGAAGGCTGTGCGCCAATTCGGGTTACACAGATGGCCGAAGCGGTGCTGGCAAAACGAAGCGAATCGGTGAGCGATTTTCCTTCGGTTTGAGCAACAGCAAAACTTCCGCAGAAAACATCGCCAGCAGAAGTCGTATCCACAGCGTTTACCTTAAATGCCGGAACAGCAACTTTTTCAGTGGCCGAAAGCGCAAAAGCGCCGCGTTTTCCCAGAGTGATGATTACCAGTTTGGCACCTAATTCCTGTAGTTTTTTCGCAGCAAGTTCAACTTCTTCATCAGTTTCAACCTGTTGGCCGCATAAAAAAGCGGCTTCTGTTTCGTTTACGACCAGAATGGCTGTTTTTGCCACATACGAAAGGTCGAAGGATCGTGCAGGAGCGAAATTCCACATAACAGGAATATCTTTTGCTTCAGCAATCCTGAAAACATACTTTATGGTTTCAACCGGAATTTCGTATTGCATAATGATCATCGCCGCTTCGTCAATTACAGGAATGGAACGATCGATCAATTCAGGAGTGAGTTTATAATTGGCGCCCGGAGCCACCGAGAGGTAATTATTGCCTTCGCCGCCAATCATCACCAGCGCATGTCCGCTGGCAATATCGGTTTCCTGAAATACAAAGCGAATATCCAAGCCGTCGTTCCTGAAATTTTCGAGCATTTGCGGCGTATAGGCATCGTTGCCTACGCAATTGACAAAAGCCACTTTTCCTCCTGCGCGTGCAGCTCCAACTGCCTGATTGGCGCCTTTACCACCATAAACCTGAAAGAACCCGGCATCGGTAATGGTTTCGCCTTTCTCGGGAAGCCTGTCCATTTTCATAATCAGATCGACATTCGAACTGCCGATGACAACTATTTTGTTTTTCATATAAAGCCCCCTCTAAATCTCCCCCGGGAGGGGGAGACTTTAAAAACGTTTAAATTTATATTTCCTGAATAAGTAAATAAGCAATTATAAAAACATAACACCTTCCTAAAAATCCCCCCGAAGGGGGGATTCAGGGGGCTTCTAATTCAGCCTTGCAATAACAATCATTGTCAGACCAATGATGAAAAGCGCAAACATCGCAGCCAGGTATTTATTCACCGATTTGGGAGCCGAAGCAAATTCTTTGAACACAAAAACGCCCCAGGCCGCGCCAATCATGGTAGCTCCCTGTCCCAAACCATACGAAATGGCTGGCCCGGCTTTTTCTGAAGCAATCAGGTTAAACAAAAAACCGGTATTGAAGATCAGTCCACCGAGGATTCCGATGAGATGCTGGCGCGCAGTTCCGTTGGTAAAATACTGCCTGTAAGTAACCGGAGTTCCGGTAATTGGCTTGTACATAAAAAAGGTATTCCAGAGAAAATTCGAAAGGAACAAACCAATGGAGAAAATGATTACTGCTGAATAAGGAGTGAGTTTTCCTGCTTCAGGAGTGGTAAAATTGGTTGTCATTCCTTCGGCCACAAAGCGGTAAAAGAACGACATGATAACTCCGGAAATAATAGAGATTACAATTCCTTTGGTCGATGTTTTTCCCTGCGACGCAGAAGCTTTCCGCGAAGCAAAAGCATTGACAACGATGGCTGCAACAACCAATCCGACTCCAACAAACAACAGCATCGGGTCGCCTGCCGGAGTTTTGAACCGATGGAATAATCCCAGTAGAACAACGGAAACTGCCATTTTTCGGTAGTGCATTTGGATGAGTTTGCCCATGAACCCCAACAGAGCATGGTGATGAAACAGAAAAGAACAGCGATTGAATAAGAATCTATGATGAACATGTCGTTAAATATAAGCCCCCCTTCGTCCCCCCGAAGGGGGGAAACTAAGAACGGCGGGTTAGTTAATTAATTTTCATTTGGTTGGCTTTTTGTTTTCCCCCTTCGGGGGAATTAAAGGGGGCTAAATCTTTTCATGGCTTCTTCCATCATTACGGCGGTGGCAGTAGCTCCACTTCGTGTACAACCTGCAGCCTGAACAGCAATCAGTTGGTCGAGGGTGCGGACTCCACCGGCAGCTTTAACCTTTACTTTTGGACCAACACTTTTTTTCATGAGTTCCAGAACCGAAATAGTTGCTCCAACATAGTTATAGTCGCCATTGGCCTGTTTCACAAATCCAAAACCTGAGGAAGTTTTCACGTAATCGGCACCCACTTCAGTGCAAATCTGGCAAAGTTTTACAATATCAGCCTCTTTGGTCACATAATCGGTTTCGAAAATCACTTTAACAATGGCTCCAAGCTTGTGACAAGCATCGGAAACTGATTTGATTTCTCCGGTAATATAAGCCCAATCACCCTGCAAGGCTTTCCCAATGTTGATGACCATGTCAATTTCAACAGCACCGTCTTTGCAGGCATTTTCAGCTTCAAAGACTTTTACAGGAATAGCCGAATTTCCAGCCGGGAAACCAATGACACAACCTACCAATACATCGCTGCCTTTCAGCAATTCAACGGCCTGTTTCACTGCATACGGTTTTACACAAACCGATGCCACATCGTACTTTTTTGCCACTTCGCACTCACGGCGCAAATCTTCGTCCGTCATTGTAGGGTGAAGAATCGAGTGGTCAATCATTTTTGCAAGTTCTTTTACTTTGTTCATTTTATTTAAATTTAATCATCAATGCTTTGACCAACCAGTTGACGGAATTTCCAACCAGTTTGGTCGTTTACCGGGCCCTGGGTTTGTTTCATCAGAATGCCAATTACTTTTTCTTTTGGATCGGCAAAATACTGGGTATTGAAATATCCGCCCCAATCGAAAGTACCTTCGCTGCTCATTCCTCCTTTTTCTTCTCCTTTTCTGGTCAGAACCGAAAATGCCAACCCATACACTTTATCCGGATTCTCGCCCCAGACGTTTCCAATCTGGTTACCCATAATCGCTTCAATAGTGGTGCGACTCAATAAACGTACACCGTTTAATTCGCCGCCGTTCAGGTACATTTGAAGAAAAGTGGCATAATCTTTTACAGTACTCGAAAGTCCGGCGCCACCAGAGAAAAAACTTTTCGCGCCTTTAACAGGGTAGTCAGTATCGTAGAAAGTGACAGGATATTTTGTCCATTTCCCATCTGTTTTTTGCTGAACGGCAACCAGTCTTCCTGCCTTTTCTTCGGGCAGATAAAAGCGGGTATCGTTCATCGCCAGAGGATCGAAAATTCGGGTTTTTAGGAACTGGTCGAAAGGCATACCCGAAACCACTTCAATGAAATAACCCAAAACATCCAGGCCTTCGCTGTAGGTGAATTTTTCGCCTGGATTGTGATGCAGTGGCAGTTTGGCCAGCTTTTTCACACTTTCGGCAATGGTAATTTTTTCAGTGGTAAACAGGTCGGTAACTCCCGCTTTTGCATAAATCATTTTTATCTGTTCGTTGCCGTCAATAATTCCGTAGCCAATTCCTGAAGTGTGGGTAATCAGGTGGCGAATGGTAATTTCAGATTTGGCCGGTTCACTGGTGTAAGTCGTATCGCTGTATTTAAACGATTTCAGTACCTGTGGGTTTTTAAACTCCGGAATGTATTTCGAAATCGGATCGTCGAGCTGAAATTTCCCTTCTTCCCACAGCATCATCACGGCAGTTGAAGTGATGGCTTTTGTTTGACTGGCAATGCGGAAAATATCATCGCGCTTCAGCAATCTTCCGGCCTGATTATCGGCCATCCCGTATGCTTTCCAATGCACGATTTTCCCGTTTCGGGTAACCAGCGAAACAATTCCGGGAACATCACCATTTTTTACAGCCTCGGCACACATTTGATCTATTCGGGCAAGTCGTTCCGACGAAATACCCACACTTTCAGGAGAAGCTTCGGTTAAAACCGGCGATTTCTTCTGAGATTTGGTTTGAGCGGTTAGTCCTGTGAAAAAAAACAGGACAAGGAAAGTGAAAATTAGATGTTTCATTGTTCAATTTTTTAAAATTTATATTTTGCTTTTTTATCATCCAGCACCAATATCCAATCGTTGTTCTCTCCTGATGAGGGAGGTACAAATGTCTGAAATCCAACATGATCAAATTCGCCGATGGGTTTGGCTTCACCATTGCGCGGATTGTACCACCAGGCACTTACTTTTGGCCCTTTGATTTTTTTCATGACGATGGTTACCGGTTGCCCTTTTGCCATATAGGCAATCAGGAAAGAAGCATCGGAAGCCACTGCCGCCCTGATATGATTGTCGTCTTTATAGTTCTTGCCATAAATGGCCGATTGATCAGGAACAAGCTTTGAGAAATCGCGTTGTTCAAACAGTTTCCTGATGTGCCTGATCTGATTGGCGCCTGGCCTGTCGAGCGACTCGCGCCAGTCGTACAAACAAGGGATCACCACCTTTTTACCTTTCTTAAACATTTGCCAAACGGCATTATTCCCGTAAGTATATCCACATGCCCCCGACAATAAGTCCCAATAAGCATGAACCCGCACATCGTAATCGGTAAAGAATCCCTTTTTAAAGAATTCCCTGTTTTTAACCAGATTATCCGAATCGAATACTGTTTTATACACTTCGGGGTTGTTCCGCCATTCTTCAAAGGTCCAGAATTCCATGCCAATGTCCTCGTAAGCAGGTTCTGCCTCAATGGTAGGTTTAACCGGCGACAGGTTATAATCGTGCATGGCATTTTCATAAACCTTCTGATACCGGTGGAAATGAGCAGTCTGGTACATGTTAAAGTCAAGCCAGTCCTCGTTGTGCAGCCAGTAGCTTGATGAGTGCACCCCACGTGGATGATACGAAATCAGGTGACGGCCTCCGTCGCCAGCCCTTAAACCTGCGGCCATGTTTTTCCAGATATGAAAAGTGGTGTCGCTGTCAACATTCCGGTCACCTCCAAGAATCCAGATAATTGGCTTGTTTTTATACCTTTCCCCGAGAAATTTGCCAAATACCCCTGCGTTTTCCGGAGTGAAAACTACCGGGCCATCGCCCCCTATGATATTGGGTACTTTGTCGCCCCAGGTTGGCAGCATACCAATAAACAGACCCAACTCTTCAGCTTTATTCACAATGAAATCAACGTGTTCAAAGTATTTTTCGTTGGGTTTTGCAGGGTCAAGGTCTATGAGTGGTAAATCGCCCAATGCATTTGGCGTCCGTAATCCGTCCAATTCGGCCAGCACCACTGCCTGTATAACAGTAAAGCCTTTTTCGGCGCGATTCTCAAGATATTCGACGGCTTCTTCGCGATCGAGCTTGTGGAAAAGTTCCCAGGCTGTATCGCCCATCCATAAAAATGGCTTTCCTTTTTCTGTTTCGAGGAATCTTTTATTTTCACTCACCCGAAGCGTTTGGGCTGCAACAAAGAGTGGAAACAGTAAAATCAGGATTAATGTTAGTTTTAGGTTCATGTTTTTTATTTTAATAGTACTACAATCGCATCAAACCGGTCAGCCAACCGGCGCTGTGAGGAATCCAGTCTTCGTCGGTTAACGAAAACGGTCCATCGTTGATTTTCTTTGGCTCAACGTCGTATTTAAATTGCTCGCCGGTTGAAAATCCGTTGCAAATAACGCCCCGGGTCTGAAACCAGGTTCCGGCCCAGCGGTTTCCTACGCCGCACATCATGCTTGCCGGCAATGCTGCGCCTTCCGGAACATCGGTACTGAAAACCACACAGCCAAGTTTTAGGTTTTCGCGAGAAATGCCTGCATTCAATCCGGCCAGCCATTGCAAGTTTCCGTAAGCAATTTCTTTCAGTTTTGGCTCATTAAAAATCGTTGAGAGTTCAAGAGCCAAAGCAGCAGTATAACCATAAATGGCGCTGGTACCGTGGAAAGTTCCGCAAAACCAAATCGCTCCTTCGTCGCCAAAAATTCCCTGAGGCACAAGATAAAAAGGGTTTTGCTCACAAGCCGGAATCAGGTAATTGGTTGCAAAATTGTGCAGAGTTTCTTTCCATTTCGCGGCATCTGAGTGATCAGGCCAAAGTTTCAGCAGATCGATCAGTGGCATCAGGTAATTGGGATAAATTCCACCCATATCTGCTCCAAACTCGACACCATTCTTGCCGGGTACAATTCCGTGGCACCAGGATGGTTCCGAATGTTTCATGCTATCGAATTCGTAAAAATGGCCATAAAATCCACTTTCAGCATTCTCCTTGCTGATCTGTCGTGCCATAACTTTATTCGCATAATCAATGGCCAATTCTTTGGCTTTCAGATCTCCGAGTTTCAACATTTCCAGAGATGCCCGACACATCATCAGTAAATCGCGGGTCAGCCATTCATCTTTGGGGATTACCGCATCTGCCGGAAGTCCGCGCTGCATTTTCACATAGCCGTATTCGCCCATGGGTTTTGCTGAAGTTACCAGCCATTGAAAAGCCTTTTTCGCTGCTTCAGCATACTTGTATTTTTTATCGGCAAATTTATCCGGAAGAAGTTGAACCGCCTTTGCCAGCGCCACAACCGCTTTCATGGCATCGTGTGGCAAAATATCTTTTTCGTGTCCTTTTATATCGTGCGACATCGAACCTTTTGGGAATCCGAGTTCTTCGGCTTTATTCTGAGTCATTACCAGGTAGTCGCAACCAACAGCAATTTGGGTGTAAATCCGTTCTTGAAACGGAGTATCGAAGGTATCTTTTTTCAATTCCAGCAATTCTTCCAACGAAATAACCATGGCACTTTGGGCAGGACTTTCCACCCACAAGGTTCCTGCATCCTGCCATCCGGCGCCCACTCCGGTAAAATGAACGCGCCGTTCGAGCATATCTACCGAAGCGTATTCGATGGTCTTTTCCCACAATATGTTTTTACTTACCTGCAATCCGCTATCGGCGAATACACAATCGCTGCCATTCAGTACTTTAATATTCCATTCACCAGCTTCATTTATATTCCTGAAATCCGCCACCCACCAGTGACTTCCCCAGATTTGGCTGTGATAAATGAATTCAGTTTCGTAAGTTTTTTCTCCTGAAACCGGTATCAGTTTGCAAGTCGTTTTACCCTGAAGCAATTCTTTCTTTGGAAGCCTGACAACCACGCGCACCGGCAAACCCGGTTCGTAGCCAATCTGCGAAAAAAGCAACCCTGCAACGCCATCCGAAAGTTGATAATTTTTCAATGAATTTTCAGGAAATTTTCCGGGTTTACGATTGTTGCTGCCTTTTTCAGAACAAGCTGAAAGCACTGAAGCGCCAATCAAGGCAGAAGATGCAACTGCAGTTGACTTCATGAAATTCCGGCGGGAGATGGAGGATGGGTTAGACATGGGATATGATTTTAGGTTGTTGTATTGGTTGTCGTTGTTGTAATTGTTGTATGTTTGAATTGTTTAATGGTTAAATTGTTGTTTGGTTTAAGTGTTAAATTGTTGAATTGTTATCTTTTAACCATTTAGCCATATATCCATTTAGTCTTTAGTAATTAAGCATTCATTTTCAAATCTTCAAATCTTCAAATTTCCAAACATCAACTTTTACAAATGGTAACTGTTTCCAATCGGGTATTTCATCGTATTACAGTACAATTCGCTGTAAATATTCAGGTTCGATTTATTTGTGTGGAATTTTACAGAGATATGCAGAATTGGTGTTCCGGGTTCTATTTTTAGGTATCCGGCGGTTCGCTCATCTGCATATTCGGCGCGAAGTTCCTGTTCCGAACCGGTAACTTCAATCAGGTATTTCTGGCTCAACGTTTTAAAAAATGAACCTTCCACGAATTCCTGACCAATGAGATTTTTAAGTTCCAGATCGGCGAACCAGTTATTTTCGAGCATCACCGGATCGTCGCCCACACATCGCAATCGCTCAAAATGCAGGCTATTTGCTTTTAGTTCATTTTCTGAAGGTCGGAATGAAGTAGTTGTACTCCATTCCCTTTTTGCTGGTTCCTGCAAGAAAATGGTATTTACATTCATCCCAACGGCTTCCGAAAAACCTTTCACGTTCAGCAGCCCCAGCGAATGACGACGTTCCTTAACCAGACTGCCCTTTCCGTGTTGTTTTTCAATATAACCTTCCTTCAGCAAATTATCCAATGCCTTTCGTACTGTTGTTCTGGTGATTGAAAAATTGGTGCACAATTCATTCTCTGAAGGAAGGTAATCTCCAACTTTCAAAACACCGTGTTGAATTTTTACTTTCAACAGCGTTTCAATTTCCTTATAACGCGTTCGTTTCATACAAAAATGAGTTGCAGCAAATATATAAAAATAACTTGTACGTACAAGTGGATGTTGCTTTTGAATTTTCAAAAAAAATGATATCTGCTTGAAAACTTAGCGTTGACTTTTCGAAAATTGTACTTATTTTTGACAGAATATGTCAAAACAAAACCATTCAAAATGGACAATCTTGGCGAAACACTACGGAAACTTCGGGAAGAAAAGCAGTTACCCTTGCGGATAGTTGCTTCTTACCTCGATATTGATCAAGCCATATTGAGCAAGGTAGAGCGCGGGCAACGCAAATTGAACCGTGAGCAAGTAGTGAAGCTTTCCCAATATTTTCAGGTGAAGGAAGAAACTTTACTGGTTTCGTGGCTATCTGACAAACTGGTTAATGAATTGGTAGATGAGGATTTGGCCTTGAAAGCATTGCAATTGGCAGAGGATCATTTAGCCTATATGGCATTCGAAAAGATTGATTTAAACCTGATTTATGAAGAAGGATGATCATCTGGAAAGTTTTAAGCGTTTACAACAAATTCAGGAAGCAATTGTACGCATTCAAGAATATGTTCGGGATCAATCGTTTACTTCATTTTGTCAGTCCGGTTTAGTCCACGATGCTGTTCTTTATCAGTTCTCGGTGATCGGCGAAGCCATCATTCATGTTGAACATGAGAAACTTGATAAGTACGACTATCCGTGGCACAAGGTGCGGTCTTTCAGATATATTTACCATATTTCGTTGCCTATCGGTCCATCCGTTTTGATTTCGTAATGCACATTATCTTCCGAAATCAACGAAATCAATTCATCAATTGAATATTCATTTTTTCGTTTCGGAGCAATGGTGATTTTATCTCCATCGATACTGATCTCCATCGAAGATCCTTCGGTAATTCCGGCTTGTGTTGAAAAAGATTTGGGAATGCGAACCCCCAAACTGTTACCCCATTTTTTTTACTTTAGTTTCCATAGTTGTATAAACATTGAATATACAAATTTGGTGTTTTAATTTTTATCTCACAATTAATCATGAAAGTTTCACTTCATTTCAGATTCTGGGCAAATAATTTCAAAATCTCATTTGCTGATTCAACTCTCAAATTTTTATACATTTGAAGAAAAAGGAACACGATCAAAACGGAACTTCAGGAAGGTATTATCTAAAATCTTCGTCGGTCAACGAAGCTGGTGCAAGTGTGTTATCAAATAGATGATTTGAGTTTTCAAAGTTAATAGCTTGTCGAGCTTAAAACAGAAAAAAATCTGAGGTTCTTTTTTAATAAATGAACTTCTCAACGGATTTTTCTATTTTCAAACAATTAAAATCTTTATAAAATGAGAAACAGAAAAAATAAAATTTATAACGAAAAAAAGGTAAATAAAGAACTGATTGGAATTACAGATCAGGAACTTAAGAATTATTTCAAGGATTCTAAGGCAAATTTGAAAAGCCACAATAACCCAAGAAAATATTCCGAAATATTCCATGAATTCATGTCACCTGCTATTAATGTGTTAATCGATGATGAAATAGGTTTGAAAAAAATATTTGATTGGGGCCAGATAATTTGGAACAAAGGGGTAGCTGAGGATTTCCCCAATGATCCAAAGAGCAAGGATTTGGAACTCCTTTTTCCGCTTTTTAAAGGAGTATATGCTGATAAGTCACTTATTGATGATTTTCTTAAACGGAAGAGGGAATTGTTTGGCAACGAAAACTTTTTTATTGTGAAGCAAACCTCACATTTAGGGGATGGAGGAAGACTGGGAATCAGTGTAGCAGTATATGTGATTGAAGATCTGGATTCAACAAGTTAAACTTGTCGTTCCGTTTCCAGAATTTCATACATTTGAGAAAAAAAAACATGAATACAAAAGAACTTCAGGAAAACATTATTCATAAGATTCGCCGCACTAACGACGATGAATTGCTCAATAATCTGAATCAACTTTTGAGTAATGAAGATGACCAAAAGACGAATAAACTTTCGGAGTTTGAAAAGAATATGCTCTTAGAACGCAAAGCTGATTATTTGGCAGAAAGAACAATCCCAAATGAATTACAATCCAATCTTTATTCAAAAATTTTGTCTGTCACGGATGAACATCAATTGTCTGATTTGATAACTGCAATTGATCAATCAGATTCTACTATTTATTACACTTCTGATGAACAAAAAGCCAAAATAAAAGAAGGGCAGGAACAGATTGCAAAGGGAAATTATTTTACCAATGAACAGGTAGAAAAAGAGATTGACGGATGGTTAAGCAAGTAAAGAGTAGAATTTCAGATCATTTTATTCTTTTTACGGGAGAGATATTTAGAGGAATGTATTGACTGGAATGGAAAATCTTTAATACTTTATGTCGTTTTGAAATTCAGTAGATATATTTATATTCTTTTCAGAATTATGCCTGCGAAATAGCAGCCGCTACCGCTACCGAAGCTCCAACCATCGGGTTATTGCCCATTCCGATCAATCCTCAGCGTGATAAAAAAATATATGTTGAGAATATTTCTTCATTTCAGAATTTCATACATTTGAAGAAAAAAAAACATGAGCACAAAAGAACTTCAGGAAAGTATCATTCAAAAGATTCGCACCACCAAAGACGATGAGCTTCTCAATTATCTGAACCAACTTCTGAGCAATGAAGATGACCAAAAGACTTATAAACTTTCGGACTTTGAAAAAAATATGCTTGCAGAAAGTGAAGCTGATTATTTGGCCGGAAGAATCATTTCTAATGAAGATGTAAACTTACGAAATGAAGAATGGCTAAAAGAATAATATGGACTGATCGGGCTGATAAAACTTTTACCAAGATTCTTGAGTTTTATGTTGAGCGAAATGGTTCAAAAACATATAGTCGTAAACTTAATAAGGAAGTTCAAGTTTTATTGTCGGTTATATCAAAACAACCTCATATAGGAACAAAAACTGAAAAGGAAAGATTTCGTATTCTTATTCGAGGTAATTATAAGATTTTCTATGAAGTTGACGAGACCAAAATATTCGTACATCTGATTTGGGATTGTCGGCAAAATCCAGAAGATTTCAATATCTAAACAAAAGGCACAAAGCCACCGGATTTCTCCATGCTTTGTGCCTTTGTATTTTATTCTTATTCAGAACTATGCCTGCGAAATAGCAACCGCTACAGCAACCGAAGCTCCAACCATTGGGTTGTTACCCATTCCGATCAATCCCATCATCTCAACGTGAGCAGGAACTGAAGATGAACCAGCGAACTGAGCGTCGGAGTGCATACGTCCCATGGTGTCGGTCATACCGTAAGAGGCAGGACCGGCGCCCATGTTATCAGGATGCAAAGTACGGCCAGTACCGCCACCTGATGCTACCGAGAAATATTTCTTTCCCTGTTCGATGCATTCTTTTTTGTAAGTACCTGCAACCGGATGCTGGAAACGTGTTGGGTTGGTTGAGTTACCGGTGATAGATACATCAACTCCTTCACTGTGCATAATGGCCACACCTTCGCGAACATCGTTGGCACCATAGCAATTTACTTTTGCTTTGTCGCCTTTTGAATAAGCGATGCGTTGTACTTCTTTCAACTCACTGGTATAATAATCGAAATCAGTTTCAACATATGTGAAACCGTTGATACGGGCGATGATTTTAGCGGCATCTTTACCCAAACCATTCAGGATTACGCGCAATGGCTCGGTGCGAACACGGTTTGCCGATTTGGCAATACCAATAGCGCCTTCAGCAGCAGCAAACGATTCGTGACCGGCAAGGAAAGCGAAACATTTGGTTTCTTCTTTCAGCAACATGGCTGCAAGGTTTCCGTGACCAATACCTACTTTGCGATCGTCGGCAACAGAGCCGGGGATACAGAAAGCCTGAAGTCCAATACCCAATGTTGCAGCAATTTCAGCAGCATCGGTTTGTCCTTGTTTGATGGCGATAGCGCCACCCACGATATAAGCCCACATGGCGTTTTCGAACGCAATGGGTTGAATGTCTTTTACAACTTTGTAAACATCCACGCCTTTGTCGTCGCATATTTTTCTGGCTTCTTCCAATGAAGAAATGCCGTAAGAATTCAACACTTCGTTGATCTTGTTGATTCTTCTGTCGTAACTTTCAAATAATGGCATAGCTGTTTTCTCCTATTCTTTACGTGGGTCAATTACTTTCACTGCATCTTCCATACGGCCATATTTGCCTGAAGCTTTAACAATCGCTTCGTTGGCATCCATACCGGTTTTGATCATGTCCATCATACGACCCAGGCTTACGAATTCGTAACCAATGATTTCGCTCGATTCGCTCAAACCGATTTTAGTGATGTAACCTTCAGCCATTTCGAGGTAACGTGGACCTTTGGCCACAGTTCCGTACAAAGTTCCGGTAACGCCACGAAGACCTTTGCCCAAATCTTCCAGGCCAGCGCCAATTGGCAATCCACCTTCTGAGAAAGCTGTTTGCGTGCGACCGTAAACGATTTGCAGGAACAATTCGCGCATGGCAACATTGATCGCATCGCAAACCAGGTCGGTATTCAGCGCTTCGAGGATGGTTTTTCCCGGAAGAATTTCAGAAGCCATTGCAGCTGAATGGGTCATACCGGTACAACCGATTGTCTCAACCAAGGCTTCCTGAATAATACCTTCTTTTACATTCAGGGTAAGCTTGCAGGCACCTTGCTGCGGGGCACACCAGCCAACTCCGTGGGTCAGGCCCGAAATGTCTTTTACTTCTTTGGCTTTTACCCAACGTCCTTCTTCAGGAATTGGAGCCGGGCCATGATTCGCTCCCTGAGCAACGCAGATCATGCCTTCAACTTCATGTGTAAACATATAGTCTAATTTTTAATTTGAAATATATTGAGAACTCATTTTTTTTTTAGTTTGATTCATGCCCGTCAGACTTCGGCGTGAGCTCAGTCGAACGCTAAAGCAGACGGCAAAGGATAATGCTTCGATCATGGACTATCGCTTATAATAGCTTTCTTCCTCTGAAAACTGCTACTGCGACTCCTGCCCGCGGCAGGCAGGAAAGTTCCAGATTGCATGCCGATCCGGTTTCCCAACACCGTGCTCCCTGCTCCCTGCTCCAAGCTTGTTTTCTAGACGTCGAACATTTTCTTCTCGCCCGATTTGTACAACAAAACCGTTGTCTTATCGAGGGTCACCAAACATCCGTATTTCATCGCTTCGAGCTGGGGACGAACAAATTCGTAGAATGCCCTAATTTTTTCTTCCTCATCAACCAATTCTACCACCAATGGAACTTTATCGCTCACCTCCCAGAATTTATAGGAATGGATAACCGAACTTGCTCCAAATCCCATAATACCTTTTACGACTGTTGCTCCCGCGATTCCTTTCTTTTTTGCCTGAAAAACCAGGTATTCATACAAAGGTTGCTGGTTAACCTGATCAGTTGATCCAATAAAAATCTTTAATACCCAGGCTTCTGTGTTACTTTCCATTTTTAGATAAGTTTAATGATAAAACGTCCGGCATAAACAGCCACAAGACCCAGAAAAAAACTGAGCGAAGCGTAAAGTGCAAAACGAAACCATTCATCCTGACGAATCAGCAAAAAGGCATCGTTCGAAAAGGTTGAAAAAGTAGTAAAACCGCCGCAGATTCCAACAGTCAGGAATAGTCGGATTTCAGGACTAAGAAAATCGCCTTTTTCGCTAATGCCGTAAATAATGCCAATGAGCAGGCATCCAACAATGTTTACTACAAAAGTGCTCCAGGGAAAAACAGATGCGACATTGACCTGAAAGTAGCGGGAAATTAAAAACCGGGCGACAGTTCCGATGAATCCACCCAATCCGACAATCATGATTGATTTTACCATAAATTTAGGTATTCAAAAATTAATTTATTGGTAGATGTCATCAGCCTGATTGGAAAAACAGGCGGTTAAAGGCAGACCTCATTGCCGGCTGCAAAGGTAATTATTCCAAAAGGAAGGTAAGCATCCAAACAATTATTTAGGATCAGTCTAAATTAGTGTTTCATTTGATAATAGCTGATCAAAATATTCAATTGTTTTTACCAAACCTTCGCGTAATTCAACCTTTGGTTCCCAGCCGCCCAGTTTCTCTTTTGCAAGCGAAATGTCGGGTTGACGTTGTGTCGGATCATCAGCAGGCAATGGGAGATAAATTATTTTTGATTTGGAACCGGTCAGTTCGATGATGTTTTGTGCCAGCTCCAACATGGTAAATTCTCCGGGGTTACCAATGTTTACCGGTCCGGTAAATTCATCACCGGTTGCCATCATCCTCACCATTCCTTCAACCAGATCAGAAACATACTGAAAACTGCGGGTTTGTTTTCCATCACCGAAAATAGTAATGTCCTGATTTTTCAGAGCCTGAACAATAAAATTTGAAACAACCCTGCCATCATCAGGTTCCATTTTTGGGCCATAGGTATTGAATATCCGTATGATTTTAATCCTGACATTGTTTTGGGTGTGGTAATTTACAAACAACGACTCGGCGCATCGTTTGCCTTCGTCGTAGCATGAGCGGATTCCAATCGGGTTGACATGTCCCCAGTAATCTTCTGTTTGCGGATGTATGATAGGGTCGCCGTACACCTCGCTGGTTGATGCCTGTAATATTTTTGCCCTGATTCGTTTTGCCAGGCCCAGCATATTTACTGCACCCATTACCGAAGTTTTGATCGTTTTGATCGGGTTGTACTGATAATGAACCGGTGATGCCGGACATGCCAGATTGTATATTTCATCAACTTCGACATAGTATGGCATTGTAACATCGTGGCGGATCAGTTCAAAATATGGATTGTCGAGCAGATGGACGATTTTTTGCTTTTTGCCTGTAAAGTAGTTGTCCATACAAACCACCTCATTGCCATCATTCAATAGCCTTTCGCACAGGTGCGATCCCACAAATCCGGCTCCTCCGGTTACAAGTATTCGTTTCATGTAGTTTTTTTTAAATTAGAACTGTTTTCCTACCAATGCTGTAATAATTAAAATTCAATTCCTGCATTTCTTCAGGTTCATAAATGTTGCGTCCGTCAAAAATGGTTTTGGTCTTCAGCAATTTTCCAATTACCCTGAAGTTTGGCATTCTGAATTCAGGCCATTCCGTCACAACAATCAAAGCATCAGCATCAATGCAGGCATCATACTCGTCCTTGGCATAAATGATTGTATCTCCAAGTATCCGATGGGCTTCTTCCTGCGCAACCGGATCGAAAGCCACCACCGATGCGCCTTCTTTCAGCAATTTATCAATGATTACAAGGGAAGGGGCTTCGCGCATATCGTCGGTTTTTGGTTTAAACGACAGACCCCACATCGCGAATTTTAATCCGTTCAGGTCGTCGCCGAAATGCGATTTTATTTTTTTGACCAACACTTCCTTCTGCCGGTAATTAACCGCTTCAACAGCTTTTAATATGTCGAGCGAATGGCCGTATTCGTCGGCAGTGCGCACCAATGCCTGTACATCTTTCGGAAAACACGAGCCGCCATAACCGGTTCCGGGGTAAATAAATTTATTGCCGATACGTGCATCGGAACCAATACCTTTGCGCACCATGCTGACATCGGCGCCAACCAATTCGCACAGGTTGGCAATGTCGTTCATGAAACTGATTTTCGTTGCCAGCATTGAGTTTGCTGCATATTTGGTCATTTCAGAAGAGAAAATATCCATGAACAGAATGGGATGTCCGTTCAGAAGAAAGGCTTTGTATAATTTACGCATGGTTTTTTCAGCTTCCGGCGATTCTATACCAACCACAATCCTGTCGGGTTTTAGAAAATCGTCCACAGCGCTACCTTCTTTCAAAAATTCAGGATTTGAGGCCACATCAAAAGGCACATCTGCATTCCGGATTTTTAATTCATCCAGAATGGCGGCTTTAACTTTTAGTGAAGTGCCGACCGGAACAGTGCTTTTGGTTACAACCACCATGTAATGATCGATGTGACGGCCAATTTCACGGGCAACACTCAACACATATTTCAAATCGGCGCTGCCATCTTCATCGGGCGGAGTTCCCACGGCAATAAATACGGCTTCAGCATCAGCGAGGCTGTCTTTAAGGTTTGTTGTAAACGTAAGGCGTCCCTTCTCAACATTGTATTTGAATATATCTTCGAGACCGGGCTCGTAAATGGGTATCTGACCATTGTTCAGCATATTGATTTTTCGTTCATCAACATCAACGCAGACAACATCAATCCCCGTTTGCGAAAAACAAGTGCCGGAAACCAATCCGACATAACCAGTACCAACTACTACAATTTTCATGTCAATTAATTTTGTGATTAGGCAACGAAATGATTCATTGAAAACAGAATCGTTTCAGGTTTTAAAATAAGACATTTCTGGTTAATAATGACGATAAGATTGGCATTTTTTTTTAGTGCTATGAGCTTTCCCAAAGTTTATTTTAAACTAAAAAAAACTTTGGGAAAGCTTAACACAGATTACTTCGACAATTCGCTGTTAATTTCCGGGCATCGTAAAATAAAACGCACTGCCTTCGCCTTTTTTGCTTTCGAGCCTGATTTTTCCACCCATTAACTCAACCAGGTTTTTGGTAATCGTTAATCCAAGGCCATTTCCACCGTATGTACGCGTTTTTGCATCTTCAACTTGCCGGAAGCGTTCAAATATTTTATCGTGATACTCTGCCGGAATGCCGATGCCGGTATCTTTAACGAAAAATTCCACCATTTTGCCTTTGGGGTGATATCCAATTTCGATTTTACCTTCTGAAGTGAATTTTAAGGCATTGCCAATCAGATTATTAAATATTTGCATAAGTCTTTCGGCATCAGCAATAAATACTGTTTCTTCATCAGTGTCAGGAGATGTAAGTTTAAGTTCGAGTTTTTTTGCTTCGGTCTGGAAAGCAAATTGTTCCTTTATGCCTGAAATAAATTTTTGAGCATCAATTTGTTTTTTTCGAATGGTAATTTCGCCTGATTCTATCTTCGAGATGTCCATAATATCACTGATAATTGATAAAAGGTTGTTCCCACTGGCAATGATGTGCTGAATAAATTCATTTTTCTGATCCTCCTCAAAATCCGGATCGCCAAGCAATTCAGAAAATCCGATGATGCTGTTTAACGGCGTGCGGACTTCGTGCGACATATTGGCCAGAAAAGCCGATTTTAAACGATCGCTTTCCTCGGCTTTATTTTTGGCGATGATTAACTCAACCGCGCGCTCTTCTTTCTCATTATTTTGAAAAGCAAGTTCCTTATTTGCAATGATCAACTCCTCAGCACGTTTTTCTTTCTCTTCGTTTTGAAAAGCAAGTTCTTTGTTTGCGATGATTAACTCACCTGCACGTTTTTCTTTTTCAATGTTTTGTATAATAAGCTCTTCATTGGCAACAATTAAATTCTGTTCAGCTTTTTTTTGCTCAGTATTGTCGCTTGAAATTTCGGTTACACCAATTAACTCACCTTTGGAATCGAATATTGGATTAAATGTTACACAGGCAGAAAAACTGCTGCGGTCTTTTCTATTCATCAGAAATCCTCCAGTCCATGAATTGCCTTCACTTATTTCCTTTAATATCTCTTTAATTTGCTTTTTAGTTGGTTGTGAAGGTATTAAATAATCAATATTTTGTCCTATTGCCTCACTTGACGACCAACCATAAATTTTTTCTGCTGCTCTGTTCCAATAAGTCACATTATCAAGCATGTCAATAGCAATAACAGCCTGACCGACATTGTTTAACAAGTCTGCCTGAAATTTTATTCCGTTTTGCATATTCTTTTGTTCGGTAATTTCCCGAATATTACACTGTATTACCTTCTTATTTTCTTCAAAATAGCTATTGCTGACAAACTCAACACTGATTTTTCTTCCGTCAGCAGTTTCAAGCGGCAAATCGTCATATCGTACATATTCCTTTTGCTGTAATTCTGAGAATTTATCCTGATTTGCAAATAAATCTTTAAAGAACCCAATTTCCCAAATTGCTTTATCAAGGAATTGATGTTTAGAATAGCCCAACATCTCAATCATAAATGGATTTACATCTGCAATCATTCCGGTTTCAGCGTCGAGGATAAGAATTCCATCTTTTGCCGATTCAAAAAGTCTGCGGTAGCGGCTTTCAGATGCTTTAAGCGATTCATCGACCCGCTCTCGTTCGCTGAAGATGGACATCAGTTCTTCATTCTGCATTTCAAGTTCAATCTGTTGCACCTCAAGCTCGTGCATAATTTTCTGCATTTTACCTTGGACAATTATCGAACTTGATTTTGACGGGTTCCTTTTTAACCGTTCTTCCGCCTTTTCTCTAAAATCTGCAGTTTCTGATTTGTTATTTTTTCCCATTGGCAATTGTATTTGGAGAGCATGTTCACCACTCACCATTAATAAATTCTGATTGTGGTAAGATATGCAAGTGCAAAACCATAAGTGTTATATAACTCTGGGAAAGATTTGTAAGATTCACACATATTGAAAATTGTGTTCAATTTGTAAAAAAAGAGAATGTTCTTTAATAGGAGCGCTCAGGGATAATCTAAGAGCAACGATGCGGCTGCCTGATCTAAAAACAACAGGACATTTGGATGTTTGCGCAGTATGCTTGCCGGACATGCCGGTGAAATTTCGCTGTTCAGGGTTTGGTAAACAGCTTTTGCTTTCCGCAGATCCGGAACAGTGCATATAATAGATTTCGATTTCATAATCTGTTTGATGGACATGCTGATGGCTTGTTTCGGAACATCATCTAAAATGGAAAACCATCCTTCGCCCAATTGCTGGTGACGGCAGTCATCATCGAGATTGACCACCAGATAAGCATCTTCGGTTTCGAAATCAGCAGGCGGATCGTTAAACGCCAAATGTCCGTTTTCGCCAATACCGACAAAAGCCACGTCGATTGGATGGTGGAGAATGATATACTCCAACCGTTTACATTCTTCCACCGGATCGACTTCTCCGTTTACATAGTGAAATGATTTTAGGCGAACCAGATTAACAAAGCGCTCTTTCAGGTATTTACGGAACGATGCCGGATGCGAGTCAGACAGGCCGATGTATTCGTCGAGATGAAAAGCGGTCACTTTCGACCAGTCAACATCCTCTTTAACCAATGTATCCAGCATTTCGAACTGCGAAGCTCCCGTGGCAACGATAATGTTGGCCGTTCCATTGTCAGCAATGGCTTTCCTGATTAGTGCTGCACCAGTGGTGGCGGCTTTTCTGCCAAGTTCCTGTTTTGTTTCTAAGATTTTTGTTTCCATGATTTTAATTTATAAAAAGTCGGCAATGGCAAAATACGAGGTTATAAAACTAAAAAGAATAACGGCTATCAGGCTGAAATTCATTTTTGTTCCGGCTGTTTGTTCGTTCATTAACGATTTTCGGTTAATCAGAATCATAATCGGGATGGCTACTGCCGGAAGTATCAGTGCCTGAAAAGCCTGCGAAAAAATCATTAGGAGGGGCGGGGTTGTGCTTATAAACTGCATACCGAAACCGAAAAGAATGCCAATCAGTCCCAGAATACGGTACATTGGCGATTTGATATTTCTTTCTTTTCCGGTGTAGTCGCTGATCAGCCAGGGGGCAATCAGCACAATCGGGAAAACTGTTGAAATCCCTGCACCCACAATTCCCAATATCAGGATAAAGGCAGCTACTTTGCCGCCGATGGGTTCAAAAAGACTGATCATCTCGATCGTAGTATTTAGTTTCAGTCCCATTACATGCAGCGTTCCGGCAGATACAGCCATGATTACCAAACTAAGAAAAAACATCATGGAAGCCGAAACCGCGGCGTCCCTCTTTTCTTCTTTCAGGTGATTAATGTTCCAGCCTTTTTCGGCAACAACAGTACTGCGCATGATAAATACTGCCGCAGAGCAGGTCGTTCCCGCCATTGCAGCTATTAACTGAAGCGAGCCCGGAGTATCGGGAATGCTGGGAACAAGTCCGCCCAATAGCTCTGAAATGCTTGGTTTTACCATAAAGAACACAGTAATAAAAGAGATTCCCATCAGAATGACCAGAAAAACAAGCGCTTTTTCGAATGATTTGTAGCGACCAAACCATAACAATGCATACAACGCAACGACCAAAACAATGGTGATATTCAAGGTGCTAAATCCTTCGCCTCCCCACAAAAGCAGCGATGCTTCCCGAATCAGGTCGGAGACAATACCGAAGATACCCATCAGTGCCAGTAACTCACCAATAACCAAAGCTATTAAAATATAGATGGCCAGTACTTTACCATATTTAAAATTGGTTTTGATATTGAAAAGGGCTGTCTTTCCGGTTACCAGTGTGGTTTTTCCATAAGCAACCATTAAAACGTAGGTGAAAATGCACGAAAGAACCAATGCCCATGTTAAGGTCATGCCATGTTCGGCGCCACTTTTAGCCATTGTTGTAACGCTTCCTGTACCAATGTTATACCCGATCAGAAATAAGCCGGGACCGATGGCAGTCACACCAAGAAATATTTTCCGGAGAAGTTTGTTTTCGTTCATACCTAACCGTTGTTATTTTTCGTAAACCACTTTCCCGCCCAGGATTGTTTTTTGAATCACCATTTTCCCATTTTCGATCGTAAACAATATCAGATCAGCACGTTTTCCCGGACTGATTTCTCCACGATCATTCAGTTGAAGAATTTTTGCCGGGTTGGTACTGGCCATTTGAATGGCATCGCCAAGGCTGCATCCGGTATAATTCATGATGTTTGAAATCCCTGTGGCTATTGGGGCAGCAGCGCCTGCCAGAACATTTTCAGCAGGAAATTTTACGACATCAGGTGTCAACAGCACCGTTCTTTCCCATCGGGTGTATTCTCCGGGTTCGAGCCCGGCCAAATCGAGTGCATCAGAAACCAAAATGGTCCGGTCGATTCCTTTGGCCTTGTAAAAAGTTCGTACTTCCTGTTTATTCAGGTGAAAGCCGTCGGCAATAATGGTAACCGAAAGCCGGTCTTCCGACAGTTGTGGCCAGATCGGATTGTTGTGCCGGTCGATCATATTGGCACAGCCATTCCCCAAATGTGTTGAAAGTGTTGCTCCGGCGTCAACAGCCTTTTCAATCTGTTCCGCATTTCCGTTGTGATGTCCCAGCGAAACAATTACTCCCTCTCGGCTGCAATTCTGAATAAAAGGAACTGCTCCATCAATTTCGGGCGCAACGGTGATCAGTTTTATTTTATTTTTTGCAGCCTGCTGTAATTCAGCGAATTCGTTCCAATCAGGTTTGCGGATGTATTTTTCGAGATGTGCCCCGCGAAAACCTTTTTCAGGCGAAATAAAGGGACCTTCCAAATGGAAACCGGGTATTGAAGGGCCAATTTCCTCATCGGTCAATGCTTGTGAAAGGATTGAAAAGCTATTTTTCAGGCTTTTCCGGTCGGCAGTGATTAAAGTTGGCAGATAGGTTGTAACTCCTTCTTTCCACAATGCACGGGTAGCTTTCCTGATTCCTTCCAGAGTCAAATCCTGATCAGCAAAATCAACGCCCATATAACCGTTTATCTGAAGGTCGATTAATCCGGGGGCGACATACATTTGAGGGGCTTTTGCTTTGCTCTTCCGAACAGTTACCTTACTTATTTTGTTTCCTGAAATTTTTAAAGAAACTGGTTTTCCATTGCTGTAAAGCAGTGCATCAATGGTATTGGTGTTTTTTTCTTCCGCAACCCCGGAAAAGACAAATAGCAAAACCAAACCCGACAGAACCATCTTTTTTGTTCCCATTTTCTTAAATTACAATTTCCCAACCTTTTTCGTAAGTGCGCGACCAGTATTTTTCAGCCTCCTGATCACCAATAATATGTCCGGTTTTGGCATCAATATTTAATGACCGGCCCACGCGTTGCGAGATATTTCCCAGTTGAACCAGCAAGGTGCTTTTGTGTCCGGATTCAACGTCTGAATTAAGCTTGCTGCCATTTTTAATTCCGTCGAACATATTTTGAATATGAATGGCATCGAGCTGTTCAGCCGGGTTGGAAAGGTTTCTTGGATCAATTTTCTGATCATCTTTCACTTCCTTTACCACTTTGTTTTGCAGGTCGAAAATGGTGTAGCTATTTCCGGACGGAATGAGCAGACTTCCTTTTTCTCCGTAAAACATCACTCCCACAGAGCTGCCTTCAATGTATTTTCCGTTGCAGCTCCTGCCTTCCCACGACATTGCCAGGCCTTTGTCAAATTCGAGGTTGATCACCTGTGTGTCCGGGGTTTCCCAGTCGTCCTGATACCTGTACCGGCCTCCGTTTGAACTGACTTTCACAGGAAAGTCAACATCCATTCCCCAACGGAGAAGGTCGATCATGTGGGTTCCGTTGTTCAGGGCTTCGCCGGTTCCCCAATGCCAGAACCAGTGCCAGTTGTAGTGAATCAGGTTGTCTTTGAATTCTTTCCGCGGTGCCGGCCCCTGCCATAAATCCCAATTCAGCCAATCCGGAACCGGTACAATTTTTCCTATGCCAATCGGACCACGATTATTGGTGTACCATCCTTTTCCGAAATAGACATTTCCGATTGCCCCGTTTTTTAGTTCCTGAATGGCGTTTGCCACATTGGGCCACGAGCGGCGCTGGTTTCCCATTTGTACTATTTTCTTGAATCGAACGGCTGCCTCCACCAGCATTTCGCCTTCGCGGGGGTTGTGGCTGCAGGGTTTTTCAACATAAACATGTTTGCCGGCCTGCATGGCCAGCACAGATGCCGGAGCGTGCCAATGGTCGGGAGCAGCAATCACCAGGGCATCAATATCTTTGCTTTCAAGCGACTGCCTGAAATCAACAAAGCCTTTGGGCACCATTGTTTGCCGCTCTTTAATTGCTTTTGTGCAATTCACAATTGCCCTTGAGTCAACATCGCAAATATGCGCGACTTCGCAATTCTCCTGAAGTGCGAAATTCCTCGCCAATGCCTGGCCCCGTGAGTTAACGCCCATCATCGACACCACTATTTTATTGTTCGCGCCAACGATCCGGCCATAACTTTTCGAACTGAAACCCGGAAGAATTCCACCTGCTGATAATGCGGCAGTTCCAAGTGTAGCGTTCCGGATAAAATTTCTTCTTGAATTTTCCATAGTGAGTTTTATCTTTAATGAGTATCCGTGAATTTATCCAATGTCATAACAGTCATTCAATTGTCATTTGGTAGTCATTAAGTTGGCGGGAAAAATGACAACAGAATGACAATTAATGACCATAATTGACTGCCACAAAATACCAAATAGGTAAATAAACAGTCAATCATATTTTCTTTTAAAACTTCAGGTTTGCAGCTTTTTCCATCACAGCTTTTATTTCAACCGCCTTTCCGCCTTTGGCTTTGCTGAGGTCGGCAGCTTCCATAAATGCAAGGATTTCCAACGTTTCTTCTTCCTTTACAGGCACTATCCCTGTTTTAAAGAATTGTATGATCTGAACCAGCAATGGATTGTACCCGGCATAATTGCCCAGAACTTTGATGCCCTTTTCGCCAAATACGGTTCCTCCGTAATCTTCTTTTCCTTTCCTGATGCCACGGAATGTGCCAATCCGGCCATCTTCCCAGGTTCCTGTGACCAAATCTGTATCAGCATTTGAAACCCTGACGACACTTTTGCAGCCGGTTCCCATTGCTGTAAACAGCGTTTCAACACCGTGTATTCCATACCAAAACAGATCGGGATGAGTTTTTTCAAGTTTTGCCGGACTGTAAGTTTCAGCACCGAGTACTTTCCCAATTTTTCCTGAAATTACCTCATCCATACCGGTGATGTATCTTAGCGACGAGCTTGAAAAAACCGGGACTTTGTATTTTTTTGATGCTTCGAAAATGGCCATTGCGTCGGCCAGTGATGCAGCCATCGGTTTGTCGATAAACATTCGTTTACCGGCTTTCAAAACTGGCAGAGCCTGTTCCAGATGCAAACGTCCGTCATTGGTTTCCAGAAGAACCACATCAACTTTGGTAAGCAAAAGGTCGATGGAATCAACAATTTCGACACCGTACTTTTGAATTTCAGTGATATAGCCGGGAATTCGTGATACACTGCTCTCAATATCGTTACTGCCTTTTGGATAGGCCGCAACTACTTTAAACCCGGCAAACTCCGCGCCTGCTTCCGGATTGTTGAGCGATTTGGTAAATGCAATGCAGTGTGAAGTATCCAGCCCAATGATGCCAATGCGGTTACCCGCATTTTTGCTCAAAAAGTTGTTTGATTTGAGAACTGAGCCGGTCAGGCTCAATCCTATTCCTGACAAAGTGGTCGTCAGTAAAAATTCCCTGCGTCCGGTCTTCTTCATAATTAGTTGGTTTAGAAATGCTGAAAGTAATGATTTTTAAGACATCTCAGCAATTGTTTGGATTAAGGAGAGCTAATTCACTTCAAGTCCCTGCCAGTTTAGCATTTTAGGAAATTTCCCGTGCGGGTCGGTCTGGTACCAGAAACAGACTGAAGAAATATCAGATTGCTGTGCCAGATATCTGCCACCCTGCCGCCATCCCAAATCCTGAATGGTGATTTTCAGATCCTTTTCGAAACGCACCGGATCCATGATGTGCCAGCGGTAAAGTCCAAATCGTTGCTGCGATTTGTAGGTTCCATCGGGTCGTATAACCTGATGAAGTCCGGCATAGGGAGTGCAAAATTCTTTGTATTGGCCATCTCTGTCAAAATTGTAAGAACCGCAGAAATAATCTTCGGTGCCGGTTCCGCAAATTGTCGGAAACTTGCCATCGCCGTCGATGAAGAATTTGATTTCCCCTTCGCCCCACCAGCCATTGTTATTTACTCCCCAGGCCATGTAAACCCCAACAAACTGACCTTTCCCTTTGATGTTGTCAACAATCGTATAATCCGAAGTTGTGTTGGTGTTCAACCGTCTGAATTGTGCGTGGAAATAGGCAGCATCGGCCGGAACGTCGGTTAAGGTGTAATCAATCTGGTAATACAAAGTCATTTGGTCTTTGTCGTTAATATTTTCCATGGTGATTTTGCATTTTTTGTGGAAAGGCATCATCCAGTAGCAATTAAAAGCGCTTCCCGGATTGACACAAACTGCCAGAGAGTTGAGCGGCGCGTATTGGTTCCAGCCCATTCCGAAGAAATCGCCCACCGGACATTCGACTGAAGGTTCGGTTTCATCGTCCCAATAAATGCGAAGGATGGAGAACCGCCAGTTTCCGGTTGGGGTCATCCAGATGTGCTGGATTGCGCCCGGACCTTCAATTTCGGCAAGTGTTAAGGTTTCGCCCGGCTTGATCCTCACGTATGGATTCACTTTCCAGCCCTGTCCAAGATCACGGGCTGCATTCGTTGCGTTTGCCGTGTTTGTGGCAGCTTTGTCGTCGGGAGTTGCCATGCCGCCTTTGCCCTTTTCTCCGGTGAAATTTTCAGGACTAATTGAGCGGGTTTTTGCATCAGATAACCGATACAGGTTGCCCATATTCATATCAAGGCCATTGAATCCCTTTTGTGAAAATCCGTCGATGGTAAGCAGACAGATTAATGCTAAAAAAAGGAGTGAAGTTTTCATCGTTTTAGGTTTATTGGTTTGAATTCTCAAATATATCATCAAATTTCCAGATATATTGAAATAAGTGAATGCAAAATATTGATTTTGATAAAATTACTTTGGTGGTAAATTCATTTTGTTGCTTTTCATATTAACAGCTTGCACCGTCGCGGATTTTAAATTTCAATTTGCCTTAAATAAAAGTTGTAAATATTTCTAAAGTACTGATTTATTGTGTAAAAATATTTACTAAACTTGCATAGTACTACATAGAGGTTTACGACTCATTTAAAGATGCTTTGCAAAAAGACGGCAGTGAGCAAATCTTCTTTCATCACAATAACCTGAAGATGTTCCAGACCATTATCGATGGTTCGATTGGCGACTACTCCGAATATGTAATTATGCCCATCGATCATCCTGACGCGTTTACAACTATCGGTAAGCTTCCGGCCAGCAAAGTGTTTATCCTCGATCAGGGCCGAAAACAATACAAAGATCTGTACCCGTATGTTTGTCAGGATTTTGAGCGGGACATTTATCGGGTACTGAAACAGAATTCGGAGATAGTCAGTAAATACCATCGGATGGTTTTAGTGATCCGGCATCAGAAATCACACTTTCGGGATATTATCAACGGTTTTAAGGACTTTTGCAAACAGCATCCAATTCCTTCAGAAATAGTCGCTGACCTAAAAACATTTGAAATCAAACCGGGCGATGCTTTTGTGGTGGTTGACGATCGCGATCTGGAGTTTCTGGTTCGCTATTCCATCGAACATCAGTTGCAATCAGGTGCTGATTTGGGAATCGTTTCTTACAATGAAACACCGCTGAAAGGAATTGTGGCTTCAGGAATTACCACTATTTTGACCGACTTTGCTCAAATGGGAAAAACGATGGCCGAAATGATCCTGAACCATCAGAAACTAAAACTGGATAATCCGTTTTTAATGTACAGGAGGGAATCGTTTTAAGTGAAGTGCAAAAAATAAGGAATAAGAAATAAAGGAATAAGAAATTTCCAATGCCCAATAACCAATATCCAATTTCCAAAGATAACTGACAACCAAGACAACAATTACAACTACAATAACAACGATAACAATTTGAACCAATGAAACATCTATTCATCTTCCTGCTTCTGTGGATTCCAGTGTTGGTAATTTTTGCAAATGCTGACGATAGAACAGTAATCAACCTGAATGGAACCTGGCAGTTCGACCAAACAACCACGGCTTTTCCTCCGGCTAAATTTACACGAACTATTCCCGTTCCCGGACTGGTGCATTTGGCAACTCCGAAAATTGAAGATTACGACAAATTTTTCAAGCGTGCCGATCAGGTTGAGGCCAAAGAACAGCACAACCTCTATAATATCGATTATACACCGCGATACAGCTGGTACAGGAAATCGGTTTTTGTGGCTAAAGAATTGGAGGGAAAAGAGGCCATGATCACCATCAAAAAGAGCCAGTACGTTACCCAGGTTTATGTGAATGGCATCGACATGGGGACTTCGATGGTCTGTTATACTCCTGTTGAATTTCCAATTTCCAAAGCGCTGAAATTTGGTGCTGAAAATGAAATCCTGATAAAAGTGGGCGACCGTGTTTGGCTGCCATCTGAAGCTGCCGGCGGCACTGACAAAGAAAAGGAACATTATCTTCCCGGTATTTGGGATGATGTGTTGCTTTCATTTACCGGAAATGTTCGGGTGAACCGCTTGCTTGTTTTGCCATCGGTAGCAGGAAAGAAAGTGACGGTGAAAGCGCAAATCCGTAATTTCAAACCAGCCCAGATTTTCTACGGCGATGCCATGAGTGATTCGGTAACATTGGATATTTCGATTGCCGAAAAACTCACAGGCAAGGTGGTTGCCAGCAAAAGCGGACGATTCGCTGCCAAACGCGATAACAATACAGAAGCAGTTCTCGAAATTCCCATCCCGAAATTCACCAACTGGACACCCGATCAACCTTTTCTGTATGTGGCAAAAGCAACGCTAAAAACCGACAAAGAGACTTCCGACGAAATAGGAAAACAGTTCGGGATGCGCGATTTTACCCGCAAAGGAAAGTTCTTTTACCTGAATGGCGAAAAGATCATCATGCGCGGAACCAATGTTACGCTTCAACGCTTTTTCGAAGATCCGGATTGCAGTAACCTGGTTTGGGACAAGGAATGGGTGAAAAAACTGCTGGTCGATTACCCGAAGCAACTCAACTGGAATATGATGCGCATTTGTGTGGGCATCGCTCCTGATTTCTGGTACGACATTGCCGACGAATACGGATTGATGTTTCAAAATGAATGGCTGTACTGGCAGAATCACGGATGGGACGAGCAAATCCGAAAAGAATATACCGACTGGGTTTGGACGGATGGCAATCATCCGAGTATTGCGATATGGGATGCTATTAACGAAAGCCGGGACGATTACATTGGGAACGTATTGATCCCCGATTTGAAACGGCTTGATCCGACCCGAATCTGGGATGCTGGTTACATGACTGGTGATCATATGGTTCAGGATGAAATGGATGAACCGCATCCTTACCAGGGAGTGGTGAACTGGATTCAACCTGGGGCAAACCGGGATATTTATCCTCTGGGAAATCTCGATTTTAACCCAAAAATTATGCAGGAAATTAACAATGCCGGATCGGCTCAATTGGTCAATGAATACGGGTGGATTTGGCTTTGGAGAAATGGTTCTCCAAGTAAACTCACTGTGGAAGTTTTTGAGCATTACCTCGGGAAAAATTCGTCGCCCGAAAAAAATTGGGAATTCCAGGCTTACTGGATGCAGCTCGAAACCGAATGGCTGCGAAGCAATCCGAATATTGCAGGTGTGCTGGCTTTCTGTTATCTGGCCAACAATTACGGCTATACCAGCGACTGGTTTGCAGGAAACATCAAAGACCTGAAACCCACGCCAACACTCGACTGGTTTCAACATGCCTTTGCTCCAGCCGGAACGTTTATCAACCTCACCGATGAACGGTATGTTCGCCTTTCGAAACCTCATCAACCTGGTTCAACGCTTTTGTTTAATCTGGCGGGTATCAATAATCTGAATAAAGTGGCAAATGGCCCGGTAAAAGTAAAACTGCTCAACGCTAAAGGACAAACTGCTTCGGAACAGAACTTTCAGGTAAAACTGGAATCATTTCTTCGGACTGACATTCCGGTTTCGATGATTTTGCCTGCCGAAACCGGTGGTTATTTACTGGTTGCCGAATTTAGTCCTGAAAATGGACGACCAGTGATCAGTCGCCGGTTCCTGAAAGTTGGTCAGGCCGAAAAATACAACTATTTCAATTTAAACCCGATAAGCAAATGAAGCATTTAGAAATCTGTAAATCTCCTGTTGAGTTGAACCTCAAAAATTACCAAATGAAAGGAGATCCCGTCATCAATCAAACCCGGAAATTGAAAGATTTGAAGGGAATTTTTCAGGACCAGGAAGCTTTTGATCAAATGGATCAGGAACAACTGGCTTACACCGTTCAATCGTGGCTGCCGGTTGCAGATGGAACTCCGGGTGGACTATTTTTTGGTGCGTCAACCATTTATCCAGGGAAAGTTGGCAACGAATATTTCATGACCAAAGGTCATTTTCATTCGCAGTCTGATCGCGCCGAGTTTTACTGGGGCGTTCAGGGAAAAGGAATGCTGGTTTTAATGGATCGCAACCGGAATACCTGGGCAGAAGAAGTTTACCCCGGAAGTCTGCACTACATTGGTGGTGAAATTGCTCACCGGCTGGCCAATACCGGCGATGAAAAACTGATTGTTGGCGCCTGCTGGCCATCGGATGCCGGACACGATTACGAGGAAATTGCAGTGAACGGATTTTCGGCACTATTGGTTGAGGTAGATGGAAAACCAAAGTTAGTTTAAACCCAAAGCCATGAAAGGATACGTCATTCTCATTTCCGTAGTAGCCGCATTGGGCGGGCTTTTGTTCGGTTTCGACACCGCTGTTATTTCCGGAACCATCAATTTTATTCAGCCCTATTTCGGTTTATCAGAAGCAGGGTTGGGCTGGACGGTCAGCAGTTTGCTGTTTGGTTGCATAGCGGGGGTTTTTCTGGCCGGAAAGGCTGGTGACCACTCTGGCCGCAAAAAAGTGCTGATGGCGGCAGCACTGCTGTTTTTTATTTCGGCTGTTGGAAGCGCATCAGCTGATTCGTTGTTTTTCTTTGTCTTTGCCCGCATTCTCGGCGGACTTGCAGTTGGAGTTGCTTCAATACTTTCGCCCATGTACATTGCAGAACTGGCACCGGCCAAATACCGCGGAACACTGGTTTCGCTAAACCAATTGGCCATTGTAATAGGTATTTTGGTGGCTTTTTTTAGCAATTATTTGCTGGTTAATACCGGCGGGAACAACTGGCGATGGATGTTATTGGTAATGGCGGCTCCTGCTGTATTGTTATTACCGGAATCAACACCATCATGTATTATGCACCTAAAATATTTGCGAATGTAGGTCAATCGAACGATTCAGCTCTGTTTCAAACTATTTTGATTGGCGGTACAAATCTAATTTTCACATTGATTGCTATGGTATTGATCGACCGTCTTGGACGTAAACTCTTAATTATCATCGGTTCAACCGGCATGATGCTGATGTTGGCCGGAT
>Ga0351854_1025_pt1 | contig 32166 bp, 30 predicted proteins | sample BONcelHFGM3001C9_FD_206793 | JGI IMG/M metagenome (GOLD analysis project Ga0351854, IMG submission 206793) | Enriched cells from coal bed in the Powder River Basin, Montana, United States - BONCAT cells FGM rep2 HSBNCT.FGM.300.1.C9 ...
GCCAGCGGGTTTGCCGTAGCGGCCTTCGCCAGCGGGTTTGTATGGGCGGCGCTCACCGTCGCCAGCGGGTTTGCCGTAACTGTTTTCTCCAGCGGGTTTATGTCCGTTGCTACGATAATCCTGCCTGCCCTGACCGCCGCGCCCGCCCCTGTGGTTGCCCTGATCGCTCATATCATAACCTCATCCAGCGGTTTGCCCGCTTCCATCAAATGGCCGCGCAGGTATGCGCGGGCCTCCATGCGTTTGGCGTTGGGCGCTTGTACGGATACAAGCTCCATAGCGCCGTCGAGTGTGGATACCACCAGCCCATGCTGCTGATCCGCAAAGAGCACGGTGCCGGGTCTGTCGGCCTTGGCCGGGTATTCCGTCGCCTGCCATACCTTGAGCGCGCCGTTGGCCGCGGTCAGGTACGCACTGGGCCACGGGGCCATCGCGCGCACGCGCAGCAGGCTGTTTCGGGTGGTCTCGTTCAGGGTCAGCTCGCCCATTTCCTTGGTCAGCTTGGGGTCGTAGGTCATGGCCGCCTCATTTTGCTTTTCGCGGGGGCAGTCGCCCGCGGCCAACCGCCTGATGGTGTCAAGCAGCAGCGCCGCGCCCATGTCCGCGAGGCGCAGGGTCAGCGTGCCCGCCGTGTCGGTATCCGATATCGGCGTTTCCACGCGCAGCAGCATGTCGCCCGTGTCGATGCCCCTGTCGGTCAGCATGGTGGTAACCCCCGTGACAGCGTCGCCGCAGAGGATTGCCCATGGGATGGGCGCGGAACCGCGGTGCCGCGGCAGCAGCGAGGCGTGCACGTTCACCGTACCCATGGGTGGGATGTCCAGCACTTCCTGGCTTAATATCTGCCCGAAGGCGGCGGTCACGCACAGGTCGGGCGCGAGGGCGGCCAGATCGGCCAGCCCGTCCTTGCGTATCTTTTGTGGCTGAAAGACGGGTATGCCCAGCGAGAGCGCAAGCTCCTTGACGGGGCTCATCTGTACCTTGCCGCCGCGTCCCTTGGGGCGGTCCGGCTGGGTGAACACACCAACAAGCGTATGCCCGGCCTGTGCCAGCGCCCGAAGCGATGGCACGGCGAAATCCGGCGTGCCCATGAAAACAATCCTCAAAGGCAGGCCTCCCCTTCGGGTTTGGGCTCGGTTCCGGCGGTTTCGGGCTCGTCCGCGCCGTCGCCCTCCGGCTCCGGCTGGAAGATCTCATGCTCCATGATGTCCAGATAGAGAACGCCGTTCAGATGGTCGATCTCGTGGCACAGTGCGCGGGCCAGAAAGCCCTCGCCCACGACCTCGATGGGTTCGCCCTTGGCGTTTTGCGCCTTGACGACCACGGTCAGGGGGCGCTTGACCACGCCCGCGCGGCCCGGCACGCTCAAGCAGCCCTCGGGGCCTTCCTGCTCGCCATCCTCGCTTACGATTACGGGGTTTATCAGCTCGTAGAGATGGTCGCCCGTATCCACGACGCAAACGCGCTTGAGGATACCCACCTGCGGGGCGGCCAAGCCCGCGCCGTCATTTTTGTACATGGTTTCCGCCATGTCCTTGAGCAGCATCTTCAGGCGCAGGTCAAATTTTTCCACCGGTTTGCAATGTTTGCGGAGCTTCTCGTCTCCGACTTCGACGATCTTGCGGGTCGCCATGCGCTATCACTCCTTGTAGGGGTTTGGTTATAACAGGGTCGCGGGGTTTACCTCCGCATAGATCTGGCAGTACGGGTCGCTTACCTGCGCAAGCTCTCCAAGCAATGCCACCACGGGCTGCGCGTCCGGATGTTCAAACAGCTTGAGCAGCACGTGGTAGCGGTATTTACCGCGGATACGCGCCACGGGGGCCGCGTCTGCCCGCAGCATCAGCACGCGCTTCTTTTGCACGGGGTGCGCTGCCATGTAGCTTTCCAACGTGGTTAGCAGGCGGTTGCCCATCTCGCGCGCGGCGGCCTCCTGCGTGCTTTCCACCAGCAGGCGGGCGATCAGCGTAAAGGGCGGGTAGAGGCCCGCGCGCCTGCGTGCGAACTCCTGCGTGAAAAACGCGCGGTAGTCCTGCGCGGCGGCGGCCACAATCACGGGGTGCTCCGGCTGGTAGGTCTGCACCACGACCTCGCCGGTTTCGCCCGCGCGGCCCGCGCGGCCCGCCACCTGCGTGACCAGTTGAAACGTGCGCTCCTGTGCGCGGAAATCCGGCAGGTTCAGCGTGGAATCAGCGGCCACGACGCCAACCAGCGTAACATTGGGGAAATCCAGCCCCTTGGCGATCATCTGTGTGCCGATGAGCGCCTGCGCCTTGCCCTCGCGAAAGGCGGTGAGCATGTGATAGTGTGCGTCGCGCTTCTGCGTGGTGTCGATATCCATGCGCAGCGTGCGCACGGCGGGGAACAGGCGGCGCATCTCTTCCTCCACCTTCTGGGTGCCCGCCCCGAAAAAACGGATGTAGCCGCTGCCGCAGGCGGGGCAGGTTTTGGGCGGAGGCTGCACAGCGCCGCAGAAGTGGCAGTGCAGCGACGCGGTGGTTTCGTCGCCCGGCTGGTGCAGGGTCATGCTCACGTCGCACCGCTCGCACTTGACCACGTAGCCGCAGCTGCGGCAGCTCACAAACGTGTTGTAGCCGCGCCGGTTCAAAAACAGCATGGCCTGCTGCCCGCGCGCAAAGCACGCCGCCAAACGCTGTTGCAGATGCTGGCTGAAGATGGAGCGGTTGCCCGCCGCCAGCTCCGCGCGCATGTCCACGACGGTCACCTCCGGCAGGGGGCGGCCATTCACGCGCGTGGGCATCTCCACAAGCGTATAATCTCCACGGCGGGCCATGGCGAAACTTAAAATGCTGGGCGTTGCGCTGCTGAGCAGCAGCGTGGCCCCCTCGCGGGCGCAGCGGCTCATGGCCACGCGGCGTGCGTCGTAGCGCGGGTGGCGGTCGCTCAGGTACGTCTGCTCGTGCTCCTCATCCACCACGATCAGGCCTAGGCGCTCTACCGGCGCGAACACCGCGGAGCGGGCGCCCACCACGACCCTTGCGTCACCCAGCCGGATGCGCCGCCACTCGTCGCAGCGCTCGCCGTCGGTCAGGCGGCTGTGCAACACGGCGGTGCGGGGCCCGAACCGCTCGCGGAACCAGCCCACCATCTGCGGGGTCAGGGCGATTTCAGGCACGAGGATGATGGCCGCCTTGCCCATGTCCAGCGCACGCCTGGCCAAAGCGAGGTATACCTCGGTCTTGCCGCTGCCCGTAACCCCGTGCAGCAGGAACGCGCCCTTGCCCGCCTCCAGCGCGGGCAGCATGACCGCAAGCGCGGCGCGCTGCTCGGCAGTCGGTTCCGGTGCGGCGGTCTTTTCGGAAACCATGTCGCCATAGGGCAGGCGGAACACCTCGCGGGCAAACAGGCGCACCAGCCCGGCGGCTTCCAGTTTGCGCAGCGCTTCCTGCGGGGCTGCGACCAGTGCCGCCAGTTCCGCCACGGGCACGGCCTCGCCGCCGGATAGCATGCGAAGCAGCGTGGCGCGCTTGGGGGCGCGCATCTGCGCTGCGGCTGCTGCAGCCGCGTCCACACCCTCGCGCAGCTGGGCCATGGGCTCGGCCTTGGCCTGCACGCGGCCCGTGCGCATCGCGGCGGGCAGCATCAGCCGCAGGGTTTCGGACAGGGGACAGTGGTTTTCCACTGCTAGGTCCTCCGCCAGCGAAAGTAGCTGCGGCAACACGGCTGCGTAGCCATCCAGCGTGCGGGTCAGGGGTTTCAGGCGCTCGGCGGGCACATCGCACGTTTCCGTGAGGGCGACCACCACGCCGTCCACCTGCCGCCGCCCCAGCGGCACGCTCACGCGCATGCCCGCCTCCACGGCCATATCTGGCGGCACAAGGTAGGAGAAAGGCTTTGCGACGTTCTCATGCACAACGTCCACCACGACCTGCGCGATCAAGCGCTCCCTCCTTCCCTGCCCATGGGCGGCATTAGCGGAAATAGCGGTTGCCGGGCCGCGGCACGCGGTTCTTTTTGCCGGACCGGCTGCCGCCGCCGCGGTGGAATATCCGCATCAGCACCCGTACCAGCACGTAGATCGCCGCGAACGGGCCAAGTATCAGTGCCAGCAGCTCGGGCGACAGGGGCGGGAATGGGTTGGGGTCTGCATATGTCTCCGCCTCGATCTCCTCAATGGAGCGGGGGGCGTTGGCGCGGCGCAGCACCGAGCGCGAGGCCACCAGATCATAGACGATGGCGCTGCCCCCGTCGCCCGGGTAGTACGTCATGGTGCCGAACACCTCGCCCAGCATAACGGGCGTGGCGAAGTTCTTGCGGGTGTACTCAATCAGCACGGCTTGTTTTAGGTTGCGAGCGAGCGATTCCACCTCGGTTTTGGTGGCAACGATGTTTACGGTGCGGGTGTCCGGTCTGGGTTGGATGTCAAGCTGGAGGCGGCCGATATCCTTATCCTCCATGGAGTAGCCGGTGGTCTCGACCACGGTGGGGTTCATCTGGTACAGGTTGACTGGCGTCACGCTTACAAACTGGGAGAACCCGTACTCCATCAGCTTTTTGGAATCCATCCATCGTCCGTTGCGCGAGGTGTATAACAGCACTGAGATCAGGCTGACGCCGTCTTTCTCGGCGGAACCTACGTAGCAATAGCCCGCGCGTGCGTGGTAGCCGGTCTTGATGCCGTTGGCCAGCGGGTAGTAGTTGGTGTTCTCTTCATTGGGGTTAAGCCAGTTGTCGCTGTTGCCCATGATGACGCGCGAGCGTTGCAGGTTGCTGCGCGGCAGCTTGTAGGAGTAGGTTTTGGCGATGTTGCGGAATGTCTCGTTCTGCATGGCGGCACGGGCGATCTTGGCCATGTCGCGCGCGGTGGTGTAGTGCGCGTCGTCATGCAGGCCATTGGGGTTGGCAAAGTGGGTGGCCGTGCAGCCCATCTGCAAAGCGGTCTCGTTCATCAGGTCCACAAACGCGCCGATGCTGCCGGATATGGTTTCCGCGACCAGATTTGCGCCTTCGTTGCCGGAGCGCACCATGGTCGCGTACAGCAGATCCTGAAAGCCGATGGTCTCGCCCACTGACAGGGGGATGGTGGAGCTGTCGTCCGGGATGTTGGCTGCCACGCTGTCCATGGTGACGGTCGCGTTCATATCGCCCAGTTGCAAACCCAGCAGCACGGTCAGGATCTTGGTGGTGGAGGCGGGGTACATCAGCTCGTCCGCGTTTTTTTCAAAGATCACCTCGCCGGTGCTTGCCTCAATCAAAATGGCGGATTTGGCGTAGAGTTGTTCCTCCGCCAGCAGGTCGGGAAAGGCGGGGTCGTACTCCGGCGCGTCGGAGGGCAATCTGGGCGCGATGTACTGAACCTCGGGCTCGGCAGCGGCATCCTGCGCGCGCGCCGCTGGCGGCGGGGAGAATGTCGCAAGTAGCACGGAAGCGGCAGCCAGGGCCGCCAGCCAGCGCGCGGTAGCCTTCCGCAAACCGCCACCTCCCAGATACTTAGGTTACCCAACTGCTTATTATAACGTGCGCGGCGGATTTTGTCCAATCCGCCGCGCCGTTTGATTGCACTTTGATTCCAATGGCGGCCCGCCCCTGCGCAAAGGCAATGGGCGGGCGCAGCAGGTTCAGGGTTTGGGGAGGGTCAGGTTGCGCAACCAGGTACCCTTGCGAACCACGAGCAGCGCAGGCACGATGCGCAGGTTGGAGAGCACCTGCACGATCACCACGGTCAGCATCAGCGAAATCTGCCCGGGTATCAGCAGCGCCATCAGGATGCAGGCAGGCACGGGCACCAGCCACAAAAAGCCGCTGTCCAGCAGCGAGGCGTTACGCGTGTCGCCGCCCGCGCGCAGCACAAAGAAGCAGAACGCGTAGAGGAAGTTGATGGGCGCAAACATCGCCATGACGCAGCTGATGCGTGTGGCTATCGACCGCAGATCGCCGCTCAGGTTATAAAGGCTTGGCAAAACCAGCGCCAGCAGGCAGCAGATGGTGGTGCTCACCAGCCCGATGACAAACGTGAGCAGGAACAACTTTTTACAATGATCACGCGCCTTGTCAAGCTCGCCAGCACCCAGCGCGGTGCCGATGGCGACCGAGATGGCGGAGGAGTTGCCCATGATGATAACCGCTGATATCTGCATGCATATTTCGGCAATGGACAGCGCGGGCAGCGATGCCTCGTCCATGCGGGCATAACACCAAAAGAAGATGTTCAGCCCCAGGCTGTAGAGCAGCTCGTTTACAATCAGCGGCATGGCCTTGCTCGCATACTGCCTTCGCACTCGCTTGTCCATCCGGATGCATGCGGCGGGTTCCAGCGTGAAGTACATGCGGCGGCGCATCATCAGCAGCAGGTAAAAGCTCATTTCAAACAGGCGCGCGATCAGCGTGCCCCACGCCGCACCCGCCACGCCCAAACGCGGTAAGCCGAAATGCCCAAAGATGAGCCCAAAGTTGCACAGCGCGTTCACGGCCATGCTAACCAGGCTCACCATCATGCTGGCGCGGTTTTGCCCCAGCGAGCGCAGGGAAAAGATGCACACGCTGCTGATGGCCGCCGGAAAGTAGCTGAAGCTGATCACCCGCATGTAGCTGACGCCCAACGCGATGGTTTTGGGGTCGGTCACGTATATGCGCATGATGGCTTCCGGTGCGCCAAACAGCAGGACGAAAAACAACGTCGCGTTCAGCAGCGCCAGCGCCATCTGTGTCCAGAAAATGCCTTGACAGGCTTTGTGGTCGCGCGCGCCGTAATACTGGCTGATGAGCAGCCCGCCCGCGCCTACCATGCCGAAGATGAAGCCGTTGAAGATCATCACAGGCCGGTTGGCGACGGTCACGGCGCTCATGGCGAGGCCCTGCACATCCAGCGCGCCCACCATCAGGTTGTCCATGACGTTAAACAGGTTGTTGACCAGTTGCTGCACGGTTACGGGCAGCATGACGGCCAGCGCCCCCTTGTAGTAGGTGCCCGAACCGATGAAGGGGCGTATGGCCGACCGGAGGCGCTGCATGTGGTTCTCCTCTTTTCCCGTATGAATGGGATCGGGCATTGGGTAATGGAACCCATCATACCGCAACATGCCGCGCTTGGCAACCGTTTTTGTTGTATACAATGGCTTTTAGGCGGCAAGTGTTCCGCCGTGTGGCGGCCGGGGGTGGCGTTTTGACGGAATCTGTTGTACAATGAGGCATCATCGGGCTCGCGCGCGGGGCGGACGGAGGGCATCATGGCGTATCAAGCGTTGTACAGGCAGTGGCGGCCAGCCAGCTTTGCACAGGTCATCGGGCAGGAGGCGATTGTGTCCACGCTGCGCAGGCAGGTGGAGACAGGGCGCATTGCCCACGCGTACCTGTTCTGCGGCTGCCGCGGCACGGGCAAGACCACCATCGCCAAGATCATGAGCCGCGCGGTCAACTGCCAGAACCCCAGCGGGGGCGACCCGTGCGGCGTTTGCGAGCCATGCCGCGCCATCCTTGCGGAAAGCACGCTGGACGTGCTGGAACTGGATGCGGCCAGCAACAACAGCGTAGACAACGTGCGTGACCTGCTCGAGCAGGTGCGCTATCCCGCGCAGGTGGGGAAATACAAGGTATACATCATCGACGAGGTGCACATGCTGTCTTCAGCGGCGTTCAACGCGCTGCTGAAAACGCTGGAGGAGCCGCCAAAGCATGTCGTGTTCATTTTAGCGACCACCGAGCCGCAGAAGATCCCCGCCACGATTTTAAGCCGTGTGCAGCGGTTTGACTTCGGGCGTATCCCCGCCCCGCTGATCATCGCGCGGATGGAGGAGGCGTTGGCTGCCATGGCGGTGCGCGCCGAGACCGAGGCGCTGCAAATGGTAGCCAGTGCGGCGGAGGGCGCGATGCGCGACGCGTTCAGCATCTTGGACATGTGCGTGAGCGCAGCGCCGGAAGGCGTGGTGACCGCGGCCATCGCACGCGAGGTGCTGGGTGCCAGCGACCGCGAGTTTCTGTTCCGGTTTGGCGAAACGCTGGCCGCGGGCGACGCGGCGGGTGTGATGCGCGGCGTGGACACGATGATGCGCGCAGGGCGCGAGCCGCAGGTGTTTTTGAAGGAAATGACGCGCCATATCCGCGCACTGCTGACCGTGAAAGCTGTTGCGGAGGACGCGGCGGGCATTTTGGAAGTGACCGGCGAGGACGAGCGTCACTACCGCGCGCAGGCGGAGCGTTTCACCGCTGAGCGCCTGCTGCGCGTGATGGACGGGCTGATGCGCGCGGAGAGCGAACTGCGCTACGCGGGCGCGCCGCGCGTGGGGCTGGAGGTGGCCATGTTGAAGGCTTGCGCCGCGCAGACCGGTGAGGACGCAGCCGCGCTGCTGGAGCGCATCGCGGAGCTGGAGACAAAGCTGGCTCGCTTGACCGCTGCGCTGGAGGGAGGCCAGTATGCCGCCGCAGACGCGCCCCGCCGCAGGGCGGACGCGCCCGCCGTGGCAAAGGCCGATGCGTCCACCGAGCCCAAACCCGCGCCCAAAGCGCCCCCCACGGGCGAGCAGGACATCTGGGCGCAGGCGCTGGCCCTGATTGCCCGCACCGAGCCGGGGCTGTACGGTATCATCAAAAAGGAGCGTTTTCTGGGGGCGCAGGGCGACGTATACCGCGTGGCGGTGGGCAGGGAGCGCAAGGAGTTTTCGCTGGCATACCTGAACAGGCAAACCAGCCGTGACAGCGTGGTCAAAGCGCTTTGCGAGGTAGCGGGCAAGCCGCTGGGTTTTGATGCCTTACTGGAGAATGACGGCGGGCGCAGCAGCGAGAGCGACCTTCGGGAGGAGAACATCCGCGCGCTTTCAGACACGGTGGGGCGCGACCTGTTGCAGGTGGACGACGGTAACGCGGCCAAGCCCTGAGTGGCAGGCGCCAGGCGCACGGAATATGCACGGGGGGCCCGGCCTGCCCGCGCTGCGGAGGAACGGTGTGAAGAAATCATTTGTCAAGGGTGAGCGCATCCGCGAGGGTGGGTTACGCTATAAGCATGACCTGGGACAGCATTTTTTGTATGACACGGCGCTGCTGCGCTCGTTGGTGGCGCGCGCGGGCGTGACCAAGGCGGACAGCGTGCTGGAGATCGGCCCCGGCGCGGGCACGCTGACCGTGTGCCTGTGCGAGGCGGCGCAGCGGGTGCTGGCCGTTGAGGTGGACGAGGCGGTCATTCCCTTCCTGCGCGTGGCCACGGAGGGTTTTGGCAATGTGGACATTGTGCAGGGCGATATCCGCAAGCTGGATTTGCAAAGCGTTGCGGCCACGCTGGGCAATGGTTTTCTTGTGGTGGCCAACATCCCCTACAACATCACCATGCCCATTTTCGACCTGTTTTGGGGCAGCGGGCTGCCCGTGCGGCAGATGAGCGTTATGGTGCAGGCGGAGGTGGCGGACAAGTTGGTCGCACTGCCCGGCGACAGCGCCTACGGCCTTACCAGCCTGCGCTGCCGCTACTATACCGAGCCCGCGATCATCGAGCATGTGCCCGCCGAGGCATTCACCCCGCCCCCCAAGGTGGACAGCGCGTTTGTGAACCTGCCGTTCCGCGCAGCGCCGCCCGCACCCGTGACCGACGAGGCGCTGCTGTGGCGCGTGGTGCGCGCGGGGTTCGCCCAGCGGCGCAAGACGCTGCTCAACGCGCTCAAAGGCGTGGCGGGGGTCATGCCGGAGCCTGCCCGCGCAGCGCTTCATGCGCTGGGCTTGCCCGCGACCGTGCGCGGCGAGGCGTTTTCACTGCTGGAGTGGATCGCTTTTGCCAATGCGCTGGCATCGGCTTCGACCTCGCAATAGACGCACGCAAACGGAGAGGCGGTACCGCGCCGCATCCGCTATACTCAACGCCGAAAGGAGCGATGCGCATGGAATGGCTGGAGCGCCTGAACGACGCGCTGGACTACCTGGAGGCGAATCTGGAGGCAGAGGTGGACACCCTGCGGGCGGCGCAGATCGCCGCCTGCTCGCAGTTCCACTTCCAGCGAATGTTCACCTACATCGCGGGCGTGCCGCTGGGCGAGTATATCCGCCGCAGACGCATGACGCTGGCGGCGCTGGCGCTTACCGCGGGGGAAGAAAAGGTGATTGACCTGGCCCTGCGCTACGGCTACGAGTCGCCCACGGCGTTCAACCGCGCGTTCCAGAGCGTGCACGGCGTGCCACCCTCGCGCGCACGGGAGGCGGGCGTACGGCTCACGGCCTATCCGCGCATCACCTTTACACTGACGGTGAAAGGTGAAACGGCAATGAACTATCGAATCGAAACCATGGGGGCCTTCCGCATCATCGGGATGAAAACAACGCTGCCGATGGACATGGAGCAGAGCTTTGCGGCGGTGCCCGCCTTCTGGGGGCGCAGCGTTGCGCGCGTGCCGGAACTGCTGCCGCTGGCGGCGGGGGAACCCAAGGGGTTGCTGGGCGTGTCCGCCTGCATGGGCGGGGAGACATTTGACTACTACATCGCCGTGGCGAGCGATGCGCCTGCGCCGGAGGGCATGGTCGAATACGCGGTGCCCGCAGGCACATGGGCGATCTTTGTGTGCGAGGGGCCGATGCCCGAAGCAATGCAGTCGCTGCAAAAGCGCATTGTGACCGAGTGGCTGCCCACCTCCGGCTACGAGTATGCCAACGCGCCGGACGTGGAGGTTTACTTTGCGGGCGACCAGCGCGCGGCGGATTACCACTGCGAGGCATGGCTGCCCATCGTGAAAAAGGTGTAAAACGTAAGCATTCCTGTGTGCTGGCTGGCGCTGCTACGCACACCGCAGACCGCCGTGAACCCAACCGCTGCCGCCACATCCGGCGCAGGCGCTGCGGGCACGGCGATTTTGCTTTGCCCAAAAGCAGGCGGTGGTTTCAAAGCATTTAAATTGATGCGAAACAGTGATACGGATATCTGCGGCACAAAAGCCTTCGCTTTCTGGCAACGGGGATTCAGACATACGCGCGCCGTATAACGCAGGATTTGGATGCGAATCCTGCAACTTTTTCATTGGGTTAAAACGGAACGTGCACATGTGTTTCGTCAGGGGTTCCAAGCAGGCCCGGCAGGGCGTTTGTTGAGGCGAAAGCCTTGAAATTACGGACGTTGGCAAACGCACTTGCGCGGCACTGCGCCATGCGCCTGACCGTTCAGAATGAATTTGTGAAAGGAAAAACAAATTTGAAAGTCACGCAGGATTTTTGAAGTAATCATAGAATTACTTGAATTAGGGCGAGATTGTGCCATTTCGTCCGGCTGGTATCCGTTTCGCGGCTTGGCCGCTTCATGGCATGGGGGCACCCAAACATCACTCCAAGGAGGAAACCAACATGAGTCTGGACCTGTCTTACCTGGGCATTATCGAATCCAAGGCCGTGTACCGCAACCTGACTGTTGGGCAGCTGACCGAACATGCGATGGCGCGCGGCGAAGGCAAGCTGACCAATACCGGCGCGCTTGTCGTGATGACCGGCAAGTATACTGGTCGTTCGCCCGAAGACCGCTTCGTGGTGGACGAGCCGTCCATCCATGACGAAATTGCGTGGAACAAAGTCAATGTGGCCATCAGCACCGAGAAATTCGATAACCTCTACCGCAAGGCCATCGCTTACCTGCAAAACCGCGATGTTTTTGTGTTCGACGGCTTTGCGGGCGCGGATCCTAAATACCGCATCGGCGTGCGCGTGATTAACGAGCTGGCCAGCCAGAACATGTTCATCCACCAGATGCTGCTGCGCCCCACGACGGAAGAACTTGCCAGCTATACGCCTGATTTCAACATCATTGCCGTGCCCGGCCTCAAGGCCATCCCCGAGCTGGACGGCGTGCGCACCGAGGCCGCGATCCTCGTGAGCTTCGAGCGTAAGATGGTGCTGGTGATCGGCAGCCAGTACGCGGGCGAGATCAAGAAGAGCATCTTCAGCATCATGAACTACCTGCTGCCTCACAAGGGCGTGTTTCCGATGCACTGCTCCGCCAACGTGGGCAAGGACGGCGACAGCGCCATCTTCTTCGGCCTCTCCGGCACGGGCAAGACCACCCTGTCCGCGGACCCCAACCGCAAGCTGATCGGCGACGACGAGCACGGCTGGAGCGACGACGGTGTATTTAACATCGAGGGCGGCTGCTATGCCAAGTGCATCAACCTGTCCAAGGAGCACGAGCCTGAAATCTACGGCGCAATCCGCTTCGGCGCGCTGGTGGAGAACGTGACCATGGACCCCGACACACGCGAGCTGGATTTTGCCGACGAGAGCGTGACCGAGAACACCCGCGTTGGTTACCCTGTTGATTTCATCAGCAACGCGGAACTTTCCGGGCTGGCCCCCACGCCCAAGACCGTCATCTTCCTGACCGCGGACGCGTTCGGCGTGCTGCCCCCCGTGAGCAAGCTGGGCCGCGAGGCTGCCATGTACCACTATGTGAGCGGCTACACCGCCCGCCTTGCCGGTACCGAGCGCGGTGTGACCGAGCCGCAGGCCACGTTCAGCACATGCTTTGGCGCGCCTTTCCTGCCCCTGCCGGCCAGCACCTACGCGGAGCTGCTTGGCAAGTACATCGACAAGAGTGGCGCGAACGTCTACCTGGTGAACACCGGCTGGTCCGGCGGCCCGGCGGGTAAAGGCGGCAACCGCATGAAGCTGCCCCTCACCCGTGCGATGGTGACCGCGTGCTTAAACGGCGAGTTGGAGAAGAGCGAGTTTGTGCTCGACCCCAACTTCAACGTGATGGTGCCCACCACCTGCCCCGGCGTGCCCGCCGAGGTGCTGGCCCCCCGCAACACATGGGCGGACAAGGCCGCCTACGATGCGGACGCCAAGAAGCTGGCCGGCATGTTCCGCAAGAACTTCGAGAAGTACACCAACATGAATCAGGCGATTGTCGACGCCGGCCCCAAAGCGTAAGGCACCGACACGGCTTATCCGCACCCTGCCGCCCGCCCCGCAAGGGACGGGCGGTTTTTGCATGAGCGAAGTGAGCCGCCGCGCGCGCATGAACAGCCATGAAGCGAGCTGGCCGCCCATACGCCGCACGGCGCGCATGCGCGCGGTTCACGCGCGAAACGATTTCAAAGCATTTACGCTTCTATCTCGCAACGCTGTTGCCCTATGACTTCGTCGCGTAGGCTCGACGTAACCCCGCTACGCCGCAGCCTTCCGTTTCTCGCCACAGAACAGAATCGCCCGCGCTTGATGATACATGAAGGTTTCAAAATCGTATGAACTACTCTGCACTGGCGTTTGCCATCTGGCACATACAAAACGGGCACCCACGCGCGGGTCGCGCGAGGGTGCCTGTACGGGGCGCGCAGGTCAGTACACGTTTTGCGCGCCCACGTCCATGGCGCTGTCCAGCAGCTGGCGCGAAGCCAGCTCGTAGAACGCGCCGCGGCGGGCGATCAGCTCGTCAAAGGTGCCATCCTCGGCAATGCGCCCGCCCTCCAGCACAATGATGCGGTCACACTCGCGGATGGTGGACAGGCGGTGCGCAACCACGATGCGCGTGCACTTGAGCGCGGCCAGCGAATCGGCCACCTGCTTCTGGGTGATATTGTCCAGTGCGCTGGTGGCCTCGTCCAGCATCAAAATGCGGGGCTTGGCGGCCAAGGCGCGGGCGATCATCAGCCGCTGGCGCTGCCCGCCGGAAAGGCCGCCGCCGCCCTCGGTAATCACGGTGTACATGCCCATGGGCATATCGGCAATGTCCTGATCCAGCCCGGAGAGGCGCGCGATGTCCCACGCTTCGGACAGGGTGAGCGCGGGATTGGAGATAGCGATGTTGGCATAAATGTCGCCCGCAAACAGCCTGCCGTTCTGGATCACCACACCGATGCGGCGGCGCAGCGAACGCAGATCAATACGGCTCAGGTCTACATTGTCGTAGTAGATCGCGCCCTTGCGAGGGGTTTCAAAGCCCATCATCAGCCGAAGCAGGGTGGACTTGCCGCAGCCCGTGCGCCCCACGATGGCCACATACGCATGCGGTTTGATTTTCAGGCTCACGTCGCTGATGAGGTCCGGGCCGCTTTCGTCGTAACGGAAGCTCACATGGCTCAGCTCAATGGCACCGCTTACGTTGTCCAGCACCGTCTTGCCTTCGTCGGTCTCCGGCTCGGCTGCCAGGATGGGCGCGGCCATTTCCAGCTGCGGCTTCACACTGGCAAATGTGGCGGTTAGGTCGGTCAGCGACAGCAGCGCCGCGCCGATCATCCCGTAAGACGCGCTAAACGCCATGTAGTCGCCCACGGACAGCTTGTTTTGCACTGCAATCACGTAAAATGCCAGCGTGCCCGCAAGTGTGAGCGTCATGCTCATGACGCTGGCATAGCGCAGCATCCGCGGCGGCGCGTAGGTCAGCTTCGCCTGCTGCCGGTACAGCTCCGCCCATTTTGCGAAGCTGCGCTTCTCCGAACCGGTCAGCTTGATTTTCTGGATGCCGGAAAACAGCGCGAACACCAGCCCGCTGAGCTTCGCGCCCACGGCCATGGCCGCGCGCTCGTGCTTGAGGCCCGCCCATGCGGCCAGCAGGTTGAGCAGCACCTGCATGAGCACCAGCAGCATGGCTGGGCCCACCAGCGCGCCCGCGAACGAGCCGATCTGGAACAGGTAGATAAGCGACAGCAACGCCGAAAGCAACGTGCCGGTCACGGCGTTCACCAGTTGGTCGCACAGGTTACTCAGCGCGGCCAGGCGGCTGGCCAGCTCGCCGCTGCTGTAGGGCTTGAAAAACGTGGGGGGCAACAGCAGCAGGCGCGCCATGGCGGCTGGCTCCACCGCCAGCTGTATGCGCGTGGTGATGCGCCGCGAGAGAAAGTTGCGCGTCGTGCCCAGCATGGCTGTGCCGATGGCAAAGGCCACCAGCATGACGAGCGTGGGCAGCAGGTAGGCGTTGTGGCCGCCGGGGATCACCGTGCCAAACAGCAGCCGGTTCACCGCGGGGGTCACCAGGCCGAACAGCGTCATCAGCAGCGATACACCCGCATACAGCGCAAGGTCGCCTGCGGAGAGCGACGCAACCATGTAGCGGAGCAGGTCCTTTACGCTCATGCGGGACGGGGGAAAAGGGCGGTAGAAGCAGAAGGCATCGTCGTCGATCAGCGCGGCGCGGGCGCGCGTCACGCGGCGTGTTTCACCCGTGAAGGGGTCGATGTAGGCGTAGCCGGAAAAGGGCAGCGGCAGCAGCGCGATCACCTCGCCGCTTTTGAGCGAGCCCAGCATGGGGCCGATGGCTTCGCGGTGCCACGCGCCGCTCAGGCGCACGCGGCGCTTCATGACGCCCGCGGGGCGCAGGGCGTAGTCAAGGTAGGCGTCCAGATCCTCGGCGGTCTCTGGCACGGGCACAAGCGGGATGCGGAAGTAGCGCAGCACCTCGTCCACCGCGTTTTTGACGCGCTGGCGGTCGTTTTGGAAGCGCTCGCCGAAGCGCTCGCCCATGATGACGGAAGCCAGGCCGCAAAATGCGCTGTCGAAACGGTCGCGATCCCTGCGCATCCGCTCGCGAAGCTGCTCGTCAAACCAATGGCCCATGCGTATGCGCCCCCTTTCAGTTCATGGAGACCAGCCTACGGTACAGGCCGTTTTCATCGGTGAAGAGCTGGGTGTGCGTGCCGCGCTGCACCACGCTGCCGCGATCTAACACCAGTATTTCGTCGCAGTCGCGAATGGTGGACAGCCGGTGGGCGATGATTACACAGGAAATGCCGCGGTCGCAGATGGCGCGCACCAGCTCCGCCTCGGTCTTGGCGTCCAGCGCGCTGGTGGCTTCGTCCAAAATGGCGATGGTGGGGTCCAGCGCCAGCGCGCGGGCGATATCGATGCGCTGGCGTTCGCCGCCGGAGTAGTTTTTGCCGCCCTCGGAAAGCATGGCGCGGTAGCCGCCCTCGCGCGCCAAAATCATGTGGTCGATCTGCGCGTCGTGCGCGGCAAGGATCATCTCAAAATCGGCGATCGTTTCATCCCACATTTTGATGTTGGCGGCGATGGTATCCTCAAACAGCGTCACGTCCTGATCGACCACCGCGACCGAGCCGGTGAACACCTCGTGCTCGATCTGGTCGATGGGTTTACCGTCGAAGAGCACCTCGCCGCTCCACGGCCTGTAGAGGCCGGAAAGCAGCTTAGCCACCGTGGATTTGCCGCAGCCGCTGGCGCCCACCAGCGCCACGCGCTGGCCGGTCATAAGCGTCAGGCTGAAATCGCGGATCAGTGGCTCGGCCAGCGGGTTGTAGCCGAAGGTCACGTTTTTGATTTCCACATGGCCGCTTAGTTTGCGGTAGGTGCGAGTTTCGTCGTCCGGCGAGGCGGCGGGGTACTGCTCGGGCGGGTAGTCCATGACGTCCTGCACGCGCTCCATGGTGGCGCGCAGCATGCCCATCTCCTCACGCAGGCTGCGCAGCGTGTCCACCGGGGCCATGAAGGCGCTGAGGAAACCCTGAAACGCAAACAGCATACCCACCGTGAACGACCCGCCCATGATGAGCGCCGCACCCACGCACAGCACCAGCACGCCGGAGAGCGACCCCATCAGCGCCGCGAGGCTGCCCAGTGTGCCGTCCAACCGCGCGCTCCTGACTGTGGTGGCGTTCACGCCCGCGTGGTAGCCCGCCCATTTTTGGAAGTAGCCTTCCTCCGCACCGGCGGACTTGATGGTCTCGATCATCTCTACCCCGCTAAGCGTGGCAGCCTGAAGTTTGCCGGAGAGCATCATGGTGGCGCGCGTCAGGTTCAAGCGCTTTTTGGCCACATAGCCGGAGATCAGCAGGTTGAGCGCCGCGCAGCCAAGGCCGATGAGCGTAAGCGGGATGCTGTAGCCAACCATGACGGTCAGGTAGAACACCAGCATGACCATGTCCAGCACCAGCGGGGCGAGGCGCTCAAACACGGTTGCCGCGATGCCCTCGTTGGCCTGCTGGCGCATGGCGATGTCGCCCGCCAGCCGCGCGGAGAAGAAGCGGATGGGCAGCCGCAGCACCTGCCACATGAACGATCCGCCCGCGATGATGGCGAACTTGCCGGATATCTTCAAATTGTAGTTCTGCGAAATGGCCGCCACGACGGTCTGCAAAAGGATGAACCCCGCGAACAGGTACACAAAGGGCATGAGCCACTCCGGCCGCGCGCCGGTCAGCAGGCTGTCCAGAAACACGCGGCTGAACAGCGGGGCCGCCACGCCCAGCGCCGAGGTGAGCAGGCTCACCAGCAGCACGAAGGCGATCAGCCTCGCCGTGCCAGTTAGCCGCCTGCGCACAAACCCCAGGACGCTAGGCCGCCTGCCTGCGCGCACAAAGGCAGCGGTGGGCGCAAACACAAGCGCCACGCCCGTGTAGGCGCGGTCAAACTCGTCCAGGGGTATCTGCTCCAGCCCTGTGGCCGGGTTGTTGATGATCGCCCTGTTGCGGCGGAAGCCGCACAGCACAACGAAATGGTTGAAGTTCCAATGGATGATGCACGGCATGGGCGCGTTTCGCAGTTCCTGCGGCTCCAGCCGGTAGCCGGTCGCCGTGAGGCCGTAGCGGCGGGCCGCCTGCACGATGCTTTTAGCGCTGCTGCCGTCGCGGCTCACGCCGCAATCCTCGCGCACAGTCTCCAGCGGAAGCCATTTGCCAAAGTTGGCAAGCACCATTGCAAGGCAGGCGGCGCCGCACTCGACAGCCTCCTGCTGCAATATGGTTGGGGTGATCGCGACCCGCCCCATACGCGCGCTTACCCGAAAATCAGGCCGACGAGGTTCACATCGGTCATGGAGAGGAACACCACCATCGCCACCATCGCCAGTGCCACCGCGCCCAGCGCAAGCCAGATGCCCGTGGGCACCACCTTGATGGTGTCATTAAGCTGCTCGGGCGAGGTGACGCGCTCAATGGCGCTCTTGCGGAACAGTTCCTGATTCATAGGGGTTTCTCCTTGCGCGCCTAGCGGGCGCGGTGTGTGCTTTTTGCTTTCGGCGGTGGGTCTTTCGCCGTTTGCACCATTATATACCGCTGCATTTGGCTGGTCAAGAAAAACCCAAGCATATTCTCATGCTATTCTCATCAAACCATTAATCCACTCTCAAGCATCGCCCGCCAAAGCGTGGTATTCTATGCACGTAAACAAGCCAACCCCCGAACGGACATAAGGAGGAACCCTGCAATGGATACCAACCGGCAGCGCGACAACGGCTTCTTCAGCACCATGTACCGCACTCGTTTCAGGGCGAGCAAGAACGGGCAAACGGTCGTAAACCTCTCGCTCCTCTTCTCGCTGATCGCTTTGCTCAGCGCGCCATGGCTGGTGATCCTCGGGCTGATCGCCTCGCTGCTCATGGGCTACCGCTTCTCGGTGGACAAGAACGGCCTGGGCTTTGAACAGAGCTTCGACGATGTGGTGCGCAACGCCGCGGGCAACGTCAAGCACGCGGTGGACGGCTTCACCGAACAGCGTTGACCCCCGCGCCCAAGGGCGCACCGCCATAACGCGGCGCCGCGCCGCACGCCCCGCAGCCTGAACCCCCAAACAGAAAGGAAGTAATCTATCATGGAAAACAACACGTCCAACACCAACGGCAAGACCGGCTTCTTCAGCATCCTCTACCGCACCCGCCTGGTAGTCATGAAGGGCGACACCACCATCCTGAACCTCTCGTTGCTCTTTGGCATCATCTCGCTGCTGTGCGCGCCCTGGCTGGTCGTGATCGGCGCGATCATCGCGCTGGTGCTTGGCTACCGCTTCTCCATCGACCGCAACGCTGCCGCCTTTGACAAGGACTTCGAGCATGTGGTGAAGGACGCGGCCCAGAACGTCAAAAGCGCGGTGGAAAACGTGACCGGCGCTAACCATGACGGCGGCAGTGACGACAGCAGCAACGGTGCGCAGATGTAACCTGCGCCCCGGCCAACAGGTGAAAATGCGCATCCGGCAGGTTTGCGACTGACGGAGACGCTCAAAACAGGAGCTTGCCCCAGATGGGGCAGGCTCCTTGCCTGTTTTGGCGCAAGCGGGGAAGCCGCGTGAGCGCGACGGGCGTTTAGCGCGTGTTAGCATAGCGCGAAACATGGGGAGAGACCCATGCCCGCGGTGTTTTGCCAAAGCGCGGATACGCGGTCGCAATCATCGGTGGTCATCAACCGGAGTTGCGTAGACGCACATCCCGTCGGGTGGACTCGTTCAAACGTCAGGCATCGGGCGCGGGCGGGCTTTAGCGCGGGCGGATGCGCGGAAAGTTCCAGCGAAAGTGCGAGGCCAGCCCGCGAAGGAGCACCGTAACCGCGGCGGAAACCACCGTGGCGAGTTGAATGCTCATGATGTCGCGCGTCAGCAGGTACACGCACGCGCCAATGAGCGACGCCACCGCATAGATGTGCTTGACCAGCACGGCGGGCGTTTCGCTGGCCAGCACGTCGCGCAGGATGCCCCCGCCCGTGCCGGTCAGCAAAGCCACAAACAGCATCAGGAACACGTTGCCGCCCGGGTAGGCCCGCAAGGCTGTATCCACGCCGATGGCTGTAAACACGCCCAGCCCCACCGCGTCGCAATATAGCAGCACCTGTTTGTAACGGGCCACCGCCGCCTCGGAGGGCTGGCGTCGATAAAAATACAGCACGCCAAAAAACAGCGTGCTGGTGGCGATGGCGATGAGGGCGAACGTGGGGTCACGGAACATTTGCGGCGGGTAGATGCCCAGCACGATATCGCGCAGGCAGCCGCCGCCCACCGCCGTAGTCAGGCCCAAAACGTTTACGCCAAACAGATCCATGCCCTTGCGAACGGCGACGATGGCGCCGGATATGGCAAAGGCGACAATGCCCAGATACTCGATCGGCAGAAATGGGTCGTTCACGGGCACACCCCCCTTGCAGGCTGAGGTCGAGCACATGATACCATCAGACAGTACGGCGCGCAAGAGGGGAATCGCGGGCGATGCGACGCACACGTTGTGGTGTGCCGATGCGGCGGTTTTCACTGCCTGTATGGTGCAAATGTACGGCGAAGTTGCCGTGCAGGATGCCCCCGGCATGGCATATCTGCACCGATATCCGGTCAGCCGCAAGTGCCGCGTTCCAAAACAACGGACAAAATGATGAACGTTTTGGGCCGGATCATACCAAAACGAAGGGTTGACAAGAATGCATAACGCCATATAATTAGTTTGACTAACGAATCAGATTGACGACGGGGAGCGTGCGCGATGGACGAGTTCAGCCGCGAGCTTAACCAGCTGCTGGTTTGTACCTACCGCGATGTAGGCAAGCTGGAAGAGGGGATGCTCCATTCGCTTGACGGCAGCGAGGTGTCCATCGGCGAGCTGCACCTGATGGAGACCATCGGTGCGTGTAAGGACAAGGGCGTGCTCATCTGCGAGCTGGCACAGCGCATGGAGCTCACGCCCCCTACCGTGACCGTCGCCATCAACAAGCTGGCGCAGAAGGGGTACGTGGTTAAAACCAAATCCACCGTGGACAAACGCAGCGTGATCGTGACCCTCACGCGCGCAGGAAAACGCATCAACGCCGCGCACCGCTATTTTCATGAGCAGATGGTGCGCAATATCGAAAAACTGCTCTCCCCGTCAGAACGCGACGGTATGCTGCGCGGGATGCAGACGCTCAACGAGTTTATCAAGAACGCGCTCTCCGACATTTCGCGTCGCGAACTGGACGGCGGCGCACTACCCGTAAAACAGACCGAAGGAATGTGAACATATGAAAGTAACCGCCTTCGGGCACGCGCTGCCCAAGCGCAGCGTGACCAACGAGGAACTGACCCGGTTTGTGGATACCACGGACGAGTGGATACGCGACCATACGGGCATTGAGAGCCGCCGTATCATCACCGGCAAGGAAACGTTGAGCGGCCTGGGCGCCAAGGCATCCAAGATGGCGCTTGCGCGCGCGGGCGTGACCGCCAAAGATATCGACTTCATCATCTGCTCTACCGCTTGCGGGGAGATGACGTTTCCCGCCACGGCATGCCTGATACAGGAAAAGCTGGGCGCAACCTGCCCCAGCCTGGATGTGAACGCAGGATGTACGGGATTTTTGTACGCGTTGCAGATGGCCGACGCGCTGCTAGCCAGCGGCAAGGCAAAGCGTGTGCTGGTTGTGTGCGCGGAGCAGCTCTCCAAAGTGACGGACTGGACAGATCGCAGTACCTGCGTGCTGTTTGGCGACGCGGCAGGCGCTGCGTTGTGCGAAGCGGGCGACGGGCTGAAAGCCGTGCGCCTGAGCGCGCGCGGCAATGCGGAGCTGCTGCACGCCTGGCCAGACGGGGGCAATTGCCCCTTTGTCGAAACCCACGCGACCACCCAACTGCTGTATATGAACGGGCAGGAGATTTTCAAGTTTGCCGTCACACATAGCAGCCGCGACATTCAGGCTGTGCTGGAAGATGCGCAGCTGACGCCCGCCGGGGTGGATTACTTTGTGCTCCATCAGGCCAATCGCCGCATCCTGGACGCGGCGCGCGCCCGCCTGAAGCAGCCTGCGGAAAAGTTTCCCATGAACATCACCACGCATGGGAACACCTCCTCCGCTTGCATACCCGTGCTCCTGTCCGAAATGACGGAGGACGGAAGCCTCCAACAGGGGCAGACGCTCGTGCTCAGCGCGTTCGGCGCGGGGCTGACCACCGGTGCAGCGGTGCTGCAATTCTAACATCATAGGAGGAATCATCATGTCTACCTTTGAAACCATCGCCAAATTGCTGGCCGAAGCCAAGGACCTGGACGTTGCCGCCATCAAGCCCGAAATGACCTTTGCCGACCTGGGACTGGACAGCCTGGACGTGGCCGAGCTGGTCATGAACATGGAAGACGAACTGAACGTGACCATCGAGATCAGCCCCCTGCTCAAGACCGTGCAGGACGTGGTCAACCTCGTGGAAGAACAGAAGAAATGATTGCGTCTGTGCTGTGTGAGACGCTGGGCCTTCGCTACCCCGTGTTTCAGGGCGGCATGGCGTGGGTGAGCGACGCAACCCTCGCCGCCGCCGTGTCCAACGCGGGCGGGCTGGGCATCATTTCGGCGATGAACCTGAACGCGGACTATCTGCGGGGCCAGATCCGCACATGCCGCGAACTGACCGACAAACCCTTCGGCGTGAACATCATGCTGATGTCGCCCCATGTGAAGGAAGTGGCGCAGGTGTGCGCCGAGGAAAAACCCGCCGTGGTGACCACCGGCGCGGGCCTGCCCAACGCCTTTATGAAGGACTGGCTGGCCGCGGGCATCAAGGTGATCCCCGTGGTGCCCTCTACCGCCGTGGCAAAACTGGTGGAGCGCGCGGGTGCGTTCGCGGTGATTGCGGAAGGCGGCGAGAGCGGCGGCCATGTGGGCGATATCAGCACCATGGCGCTGGTGCCGCAGGTGACGGACGCGGTTAAGATTCCCGTGCTGGCGGCGGGTGGCATCGCGGACGGGCGCGGCATGGCGGCCGCGTTCATGCTGGGCGCGGTGGGCGTGCAGTGCGGCACGGTGTTCCTGTGCGCCAACGAGTGCACCGTGCATGAGAACTACAAGCTAAAGGTGGTCGCGGCCAAGGATATCGACACCGTGGTTACGGGCAAGCGCCTGGGCCACGCCGTGCGCAGCCTGCGCACCTCTTTTACGCGTCGCTATCTGGACAGGGAGTACGACCCCCAGACCACAGGCGACGAGCTGGAAGCCCTCGGCGTGGGCGCGCTGCGCAAGGCTGCCATGGAAGGCGATGTGGAAAACGGCTGCTTCCTCGCGGGGCAGGCGGCGGCGCTGGTCAAGGGCATCCGGCCCGCGGCGGACATCGTTAAAACCATGTGCGATGAGGCGGAAGCGCTGCTCAGGGGGGCCGCAAAATGGGTAAAATAGCCTTTGTGTTTGCCGGGCAAGGCGCGCAGTACGCGGGCATGGGCAAGAGCCTCTACGAAAGCTCGCCCGCCGCCAAAGCCGCGTTGGACGAAGCCGAGCGCTTGCGCCCCGGTACGTTGGCGCTCTGCTTTGCGGGCGATGCGGACGCGCTGAGCCAGACGCGCAACACCCAGCCCTGCCTGATGGCTGTGGACTATGCATGCGCCGTGGCGCTTATCGAAGCGGGCATGCGTCCCGACGGACTGGCGGGCTTCTCGCTGGGCGAGATCGCCGCGCTGCCGGTCAGCGGTTTGCTCTCCTTCGCGGAAGCCTTCCGGCTGGTGCTGGCGCGTGCGGAAGCGATGCAGGCTTGCGCTGAGCAAACCCCCGGCGGCATGGTGGCCGTACTGAAGCTGGCCGACGAGACCGTGGAAGCCCTCTGCGACGCGCAGGGTGCTTATCCCGTCAATTTCAATTGCCCCGGGCAGGTCGTGTGCGCCCTGCGCAAGGATCAGATGCCCGCTTTTGCCGAGGCCGTGAAGGCGGCGGGCGGGCGCGCGCTGCCGTTGGCGGTCAGCGGCGGGTTCCACAGCCCCTTCATGCACGAGGCCGCGCGCACGCTGCACAGCTACGCTCAAACGCTGGCCTTTCAGACGCCCGCTTTGCCCCTGTATGCCAACGCCAGCAACGAGCCTTACGCGCAAAGCGAAGCGGCCAGCCTGCTGGGCAGGCAGGTGGAAAGCCCCGTGCGCTTTACGGCGCTGGTGCGGCGCATGCAGGCGGATGGAATCACCGACTTCATCGAGGTGGGCGCGGGCAAGACGCTCGCGGGGCTGATCGGCAAGATCGGCGGCGCGGCGCGCATTGCGGGTGTGGAGGATGCACAGACGCTTGCGGCCACCCTAGCACTGTTCAAGGAGGAAACCCCATGCTGAACGGAAAATGTGCGCTGGTGACCGGCGGCAGCCGCGGCATTGGCCGCGCGATCTGCCTGGCGCTGGCGAAACAGGGCGCGTCCGTCGCGCTGGTCTACGCGGGCAACGAGGCTGCCGCAGCGGAAACAGCGGCGCTGGTGCAGGCGCTGGGCGTGCCGGTGAAAGCCTACCGCTGCGATGTGGCGGATTTTGCCGCCACCGAAGCGCTGGTCAAGGCCGTGACCGAGGATTTCGGCGGCATTGACCTGCTGATCAACAACGCGGGCGCGACGCGCGACAAGCTGATCATGCGCATGACCGAGGCGGATTTTGACGACATCATCGCCGTGGATTTGAAGGGCGCGTTCAACCTGATCCGCCATACGAGCGCGGCGTTCGTTAAAAAGCGCGGCGGGCGCATCGTCAACATCACGTCGGATGCGGGGCTCATGGGCAACCCCGGGCAGGCGAACTACGCATCAGCCAAGGCAGGGCTCATCGGGCTGACCAAGACCGTCGCCAAGGAGCTGGGCGGCAGGGGCGTCACCTGCAACGCCGTCGCCCCCGGCTTTATCCGCACGGACATGACCGCCGCCATGAACGCGCAGGTGCTGGAAAGCGCGGAACAGTTTATCCCTTTAAAACGGCTGGGCACGCCGGAGGATGTGGCCGCGCTGGTCGCCTTCCTCTGCGGTGACAGCGCGGGCTATATCACGGGTCAGGTGCTACAGGTGGACGGCGGCCTTCGCATGTGATATCATAAACAAGACTGGGCGCACAGGCGCACGGGTCCGTTCAAAGGAGTGGACGGCGGGAAGCCGGAGGCGGCAAGGCGAAAGGCTGCGCCGCCGGATGGCTGAACGGCATCAAACCCCTTTGGCGGCGCTGTGCGGCTTGGCGCAGGTCATGATTTGATATTGCACTTATCGGTATCACATGCAGGGAGGGTTTTCATCATGAACCGAGTCGTTATCACAGGGATGGGCGTGGTATCGCCCGTGGGTCTGACCATACCGGAATTCTGGGCGTCGCTGGTGGAGGGCAAGTGCGGCATCGCACCAATCCAAAGCTTCGACGCCTCGGGCATGAAAGTGAAGGTTGCGGCGGAGGTCAAAGGGTTTGACCCCACCGTTTACGGTATCGATAAGAGTACGGCGCGCAAGCTGGACCTGTTCACGCAATATTCCATTGCGGCGGCGGCGCAGGCCATGGCCCAAAGCGGCCTCAAGGCGGGGGAGAACGTGAACGGCGAGCGGCTGGGCGTATACATCGGCTCGGGCATCGGCGGCATGCAGACCTACGTGACCGAAACGCGCAAGAGCATCGAGCGCGGGCCGGAGAAGGTTTCGCCGCACTTTATCCCCATGATGATCGCCAACATGGCCTCCGGACAGGTGGCCATCGCACACGGCGCGGAAGGCCCATGTTTGCCCGTCATGACGGCGTGCGCCACATCCACCAACGCCATCGGCGAGGCGTTCCACGCCATCAAGGCGGGGTATGCGGATGCGATCATCGCGGGCGGCAGCGAGGCGGCCATCTGCCCGCTGTCCATCGGCGGGTTTACCAACTGCATGGCGCTGTCCACACAGGAGGATCCGCTGCTGGCCAGCTTGCCCTTTGACAGGCGGCGCGGCGGGTTTGTGATGGGCGAAGGCGCGGGCGTGCTGGTGCTGGAGAGCGAGACAAACGCCAAGGCACGCGGCGCGATTATATTGGCGGAGATCTGCGGCTACGGCAACACCTGCGACGCCTACCATGTGACCGCCCCCAGCCCCGAGGCCACCGCCAGCGCGCGCGCCATCAAACTGGCGCTTATGGAGGCAGGCTATCAGGAGGGCGAAAGCCTCTACATCAACGCCCACGGCACGGGCACCGCGCTCAACGACGTGAGCGAAACCGTCGCCATCAAAAAGGCGCTTGGCGAAGAGGCTGCGCGGCGTGCGCTGGTGAGCTCCACCAAGAGCATGACGGGGCACATGCTGGGCGCGGCGGGCGCTGCGGAGTGCATCGCGGCGGTGCTGGCGCTGCGCGAGGGCGTGATCCCCCCCACCATCGGGCTGACCGAGCCCGACCCGGACTGCGACCTGGACTATGTGCCGCTGACGGCTCGCAAGGCGCGCTGCGACATGGCGCTCAGCATATCGCTAGGCTTCGGCGGCCATAACGGCTGCGTGGCGCTGCGGAGGGTAGAAGCATGAACATGAAGGATATCAAGGCGCTGGCCGCCGTGCTGCGGCAGGCGGACCTGACCAAACTGGAGTACAGCGAGGGCGACCTGCGCATCACGCTGGAGCGCACCGCGCCGGGCATCGTAACGCTAGCGCAGCAGCCTTCGGCCTACGCCGTACCGGAAGCCGCCGCCGCGCCCGTGGCAGAGGAGAAAAACGACTTTAACAACCTAAGCGAGGTCAAAGCGCCCATGGTAGGCGTGTTCTACGCCTCGCCCGCGCCGGACGCCAAGCCATTTGTGCGCGTGGGCGACACGGTAGAGAAGGGGCAGGTCATCTGCATCATCGAAGCCATGAAGCTGATGAACGACATCACAGCGCCCGTATCGGGCCGCATTGTGGACATCTGCGCCTTGGACGGCGCGGTGCTGGAATACGGCCAGACCATCATGAAGATTGTGTAAAAGGAACATGCCACATGAACAGGGACGATATCAGGCAGCTGCTGCCGCATCGGGAGCCCATGCTGCTGGTGGACGAGATGGTGATGGAGGGCGACGCGGCCTGCGGCACCTACACCGTGCGCGGAGACGAATGGTTTTTGCAGGGGCACTTTCCGGGCAACCCCGTGGTGCCGGGTGTGGTGCTTTGCGAAATGATGGGGCAGACCTGCGCCATTTTGCTGGGGGAACAGCTGATCGGCAAGACCCCCTTCTTCACGGGCATGAACAAGGTCAAGTTCCGCCGCTCCGCAAAACCCGGCGACAGCCTGACGCTGTTGTGCCGCATCACGCGGCGCAACGGGCCGTTTTTCGTTACCGAGGGGCAAACCAAAGTAAACGGGCAGCTGATCGCGCAGGGGGAGTTTTCCTTCGCGCTGGTGGAGAACCCGACTCCGCCCAAGGCTTGACGGCCGCCCTTCAACCGGCGCAACGCGCGCCGCACGGCGGCGGGCCGGCCCCGCGAGGGGCTTTCGTGCCTGGCCACCCGCAAACAGCGACCAAGGAGGCCCTATGTTCTCCAAGATTTTGATTGCCAACCGCGGCGAGATCGCCATCCGTGTGATCCGCGCATGTAAGGAAATGGGCGTGCTGACCGTCGCCGTGTTTTCGGAGGCGGACAAGAACGCGCTGCATGTTTCGCTTGCGGACGAGAGCTACTGTATCGGGCCCGCGCCCACGGGCAAGAGCTACCTGAACATGGCGGCCATCGTGACCGTCGCCAAAAGTTGCGGCGTGCAGGCCATTCATCCGGGGTATGGGCTGCTGTCGGAAAACGCCGCCTTTGCCGCCCTGTGCGAGCAAAACGGCATCCGCTTCATCGGCGCGCCGTGCGAAGTGATGGAAAAGATGGGCGACAAGGACGCGGCCCGGCGCACCATGCGCGCAGCGGGCGTGCCGGTCATCCCCGGGTGCGATCTGGTGCCCACAGTGGAGGACGCGCTTCGCGAGGCCGAGGGCATCGGCTACCCGCTGCTGCTGAAGGCGCGTGCGGGCGGCGGCGGGCGCGGCATCCGCCGCGTGAATACGCCGGACGAGCTGGCCCCCGCGTTTTTAAGCGCGTTTGCCGAGGCGCAAAGTGCCTTTGGCGACGGCGCGCTGTACATGGAAAAGCTACTGGAGCACGTCAAGCACATCGAGATGCAGCTGCTGTGTGACAAGCACGGAAACGTGCTGTGCCTGGGCGAGCGCGACTGCTCCATGCAGCGCAAGAACCAGAAAATCATGGAAGAGAGCCCCGCCGTGTGCGTAACGCCGGAGCTGCGCCAGAAGCTGACCGAGGCCACCACGCGCGCGGCTAAAACCGTGGGCTACATCGGCGCGGGCACCATCGAATACCTGCTGACGGCGGACGGGCAGTTCTACTTCATGGAGATGAACACCCGCCTGCAGGTGGAGCACCCCGTGACCGAGATGGTCACAGGCGTGGACTTGGTCAAGTGGCAGATACGCATCGAGAACGGACAGGAGCTGACCGTCAAGCAGGAGGATGTGCGCATCGAGACCCACGCCATCGAGTGCCGCATCAACGCGGAAGACCCGACGCACAACTTCCGCCCCAGCTGCGGCACCATCAGCCTCCTGCATGTGCCGGGCGGCCCATGGGTGCGCTTTGACTCCGCGCTGTATCAGGGCTACACCATACCCCCGTTTTACGACAGCATGATCGCCAAGCTGATCGTTTCCGCCCGCACGCGCGCGGAAGCCATCCGCAAAATGCAGGCGGCCCTGTGCGAGATGGTGGTGGAGGGCGTGGATCACAACGCCGCCATGCACATCGACCTGCTGGGCGAGCCCGCGTTTGTGGAGGGCACCTACACCACGGATTACCTGTCTAAGCGAAACCAGTAGGAGCTGAATGCGTTTGATCAGCAAGGAACTGTTCAAGAAGCCCAAAAACCGGCTGGAGGGCGAACAGGAGCAACCCGCCATCGCGCCTGCGCCCGAGGCGGACGCGCGTATGGCCGAATGCCCCGAATGCAAAGCGCAGGCTGTGGCCGCACAACTGCCGGGGATGGACTTCATGTGCCCGCACTGCGGCGCGCAATACCCAATGAGCGCGCGCGAGCGGGTGCTGTGGCTGACCGACGCCGACAGCTTTCAGGAGCTGGACGTGGGTCTGTTGCCCATGGATCGGCTGCAATTTCCCGCCTATGCGGAGAAGCTCAAGCGTGCCCAAGTCGACAGCGGCGAGCCGGAGGGCGTGATCACGGGCGTGGCGACCATCGCCGGCCAGCCTATCGCGCTGTTCTCCATGAACCCGATGTTCATCATGGGGTCCATGGGCGCGGTTGTGGGGGAGAAGATCACCCGCCTATTTGAGTACGCCACGGAAAAGGGCCTGCCCGTTGTGGGCTATACGGTCAGCGGCGGCGCGCGCATACAGGAGGGCATGTTCAGCCTGATGCAGATGGCCAAAACCAGCGGCGCGGTGCTGCGCCACAGCGAAGCGGGCCTGTTTTACCTCGCGGTGCTCACTAACCCCACCACTGGCGGCGTGGTGGCATCCTTTGCGATGGAGGCGGACGTGATTTTGGCCGAGCCCAAGGCGCTGATTGGCTTTGCGGGCCCGCGTGTGATCGAGCAGACCATGCGCCAGAAGCTGCCCGAGGGCTTTCAGCGGGCGGAGTTCCTGCTGAAGAAGGGCTTCGTGGACCGCATTGTGGAGCGCGGCGCGCAAAAGCGCGAAATCGCGCTGCTGCTTGCCATGCACAGAGGGGAGGGTTGCCTGTGACCACCGCCTACGAACGGGTGCAGGCCGCCCGCCAGAAGGGCCGCCCCACGGCGATGTTCTATATCCAGCGCGTTTTTGATGGTTTTCTGGAAATGCATGGCGACCGCCGCTTTGCGGACGACGCGGCCATCGTGGCGGGGGTAGCGCGCCTTGGCGACATGCCCGTGACGGTCGTGGGCATTGAAAAAGGCGTGCTGACCGAGGAGAAGATCGCCCGCAACTTTGGCTCGGCGCACCCCGAGGGCTACCGAAAAGCCCTGCGCCTGATGAAACAGGCGGAGAAGTTTCGCCGCCCCGTGGTGTGCCTGATTGACACCTCCGGCGCGTTTTGCGGCATCGGCGCGGAGGAGCGCGGGCAGGGGCTGGCCATCGCGGAGAACCTGATGGCGATGATGGGCCTCCGGGTGCCGATCATCTCGCTGGTGATCGGCGAGGGCGGTAGCGGCGGCGCGCTGGCGCTGGGCGTGGCCGACCGGGTGTGGATGCTGGAAAACGCCGTGTATTCGGTCATCTCGCCCGAAGGCGCAGCCAGCATCGTTTGGAAGGACGCGGCCAAGGCCGCTGAGGCCAGCGAAGCGCTCAAGCTGACCGCTGCCGACCTGATGGGCTTTGGTATGGTGGAGCGAGTGTTCCCCGAGGACAACGGCGATTTTGAGCGCCTGTGCGGCACGCTGCGCGATGCGTTGGCTCAGGAACTAAAAGCGCTGGCTGCTTTGCCCGCAGAGGAACTGACTGAACGCAGATACATGAAATTCCGCAGGATCGGAGGTGACGGGGCATGATCGCAATCATGGTGGACAGCGCCGCGGGCATCAGCAGGCAGGAGGCCGAGCAGCTAGGCGCGCATTACGTGCCCATGACCTATACCGTGGACCGCCAGCAGTTTGTGGAGCACTATATCGGCGAGAACGGCCAGTTTGAGCCCTATATCGATAAGCCGGATGTGGAGCGCCGCACCAGCCAGGCGACGGCAGCCGCGTTTGTGGCGGCCTTTGAGCGCCAGCTTGCCAAGGGGCGGCAGGTGCTGTGCATCACCATATCCTCGCGCCTCTCAGGCACGTATGCAAACGCCGTGATGGCCGCCAAAGAGTTGAACGAGGACGAGATCAAGGTGCTGGACAGCCGTAACTGCGCCGGTGGCATCTACTTTTTGATCCAGCGCGCGCAGGCGCTGATCGCGCTGGGCTTTTCGCTGTGTGAGGTTACGGAAAGGCTGGCTATGGAGCGCAAGCTGATCCACAACGTGTTTACCGTCAACGACATGACCAACCTGCGCAAGAGCGGCAGGCTGGGCGTGGTGCGCCTGAGTGTGAGCACCATTTTGAACCTGCGCCCCATCCTGTGCCTGCAAAACGGATCGGTGTTCAGCCAGAGCGTGGCGCGCGGCAACCATGAACAGCTTCGGATGCTTGCCGAGAGCGTGCCCATGGGCACCCGCTTCGTTGTGGTGCACAGCCGTGAGAACAACCCGCAGCTGCCCATGCTGCAGGAGATGCTCGTAAGCCGCCTGGGCGAGGGGCTGGAGCTGCGCATCGTGAGCCTGGGGCCGGTGCTGGCTATCCACTTGGGGCTTACCTACCTTGGCGTGTGCTGGATGGATGCGGTGCAAGAGGCGGTGCCCGCCGCGCCCAAAGCGCCTGCAAGCTGCCCTGCCATGCCGGAGGAACCTTGAACCTGCAAGGCTTCCACCACGTGGCGCTGTGGGTGAACGACCTTGCCGCCGCCCGCGCCTTCTACGTGGATGCGTTGGGCTTTGACGTGGAAAGCGAGCAGACGCGCCCGGAGCGGGGCGACACCATTTGGAACCTGCGCCTTGGCGAGATGCGGCTGGAGCTGTTCTGCGGCGCAGGCCACCCGCCCCGCGCGAACTGGCCGGAGGCTTTGGGGCTTCGGCACCTTACGTTTCGCGTGCAGAATATCGACGCTACTGTTCAGACGCTGGCCGAACACGGCTTTGAAGCGGAACCCGTTCGCACGGACGCGTACACGGGCGAGCGCATGACCTTTGTGCGCGACCCGGACGGGCAACCCATCGAGCTGCACATGTGAGCCACAAAAGAAATTCACCGTCGCGCGCGGGTTGGCATACGCCATGCCCGCGCGCGGTATTTCTGCACAGTGGGCGGGTTATCTTCAAGCAGCGCAAGCATGCGGTGGAAAAAGCAGGTAAAAAACAAATCGCGCTTTGCCCAAAGCATTGACAAGCGGCGCAAAAGCGGCTATAATCGCTTCAACAACAGGCTGGGAAAGGGGGAGGCCCATGTATACCACCGTGCGCGCTTCCTTCTTTTACTTTAGCTACCGCTTTACGGGCTATGCTCACCGTAAGGCCGTTTTGCGTTGTACCTGCTGAGTGAACCGCCCGAAAAGGCGCAACACCCCCGCAGTCAATGCTGCGGGGGGTTTTTATATAGACGGCTCGACCAGGCAGCACTGTAGGCAACGTAGGCGGTCAGCGAAAGGAAGGATACACCATGATCATCATCCTGCGAAGAGACCCGGAGGCAAAGCAGCTGGAGAACCTCAAGGCGTGGCTTACGAGCCAGAACCTGACTATACACGAATCGCGCGGGGAAAACCATACAATTCTTGGGTTGGTGGGCGACACCACCACCGTGGATATCGACCTGCTGCGCGCGCTGGACATCGTGGAGGATGTCAAGCGCATTCAGGAACCCTACAAGAACGCCAACCGCAAGTTCCACGAGGAGGACACCGTCATTCCCGTGATGGATACGCAGATTGGCGGCGGTGTGTTCACGATGGTCGCGGGGCCGTGCAGCGTGGAGAGCGAAGAGCAGATCGTGGGCATCGCCAAGGCGGTGCGGGCGGCGGGCGCTACCATGCTGCGAGGCGGCGCGTTCAAGCCCCGCACGTCACCCTATGCGTTTCAGGGGCTGCGCGCGCAGGGGCTGGAGCTTCTGCTGCTGGCCAAGCAGGAAACCGGCCTGCCCATCGTGACCGAGATCATGGACTTAAGCCAGCTGGACCTGTTCGGCGATGTGGACGTGATTCAGGTGGGCGCGCGCAACATGCAGAACTTCGAGCTGCTCAAAGAGCTGGGGCATTCTGGCAAGCCGGTGCTGCTCAAGCGCGGGCTGGCCAGCACGC